>Ga0233433_10001226_pt1 | contig 25124 bp, 27 predicted proteins | sample SI_122_August201_5_FD_179868 | JGI IMG/M metagenome (GOLD analysis project Ga0233433, IMG submission 179868) | Seawater microbial communities from Saanich Inlet, British Columbia, Canada - SI_122_August2016_100_MG | ecosystem: Environmental > Aquatic > Marine > Inlet | place: Canada: British...
GAGGGTTACCTTTCGTTTGTGTTTCGATGGTTGGTTTTGCACCACCATCAAAACCGGTAACCCTCACCCGTTCAAGGGTGCGGTGTCAGATCAAGTCGGAACTAATACACCTCAGTTTTATGCGACATGGTTTCGCAGGCCCCAGCCAGGAACAAACTGACGCCAAACTTGTCAAAGTTAGACATGGCCCTTTTGTCCTGCCCCAGACCTTCCATGGCCTGGCCGATGAATTGCATCATGTAGGTCTTTTGTTTCTCTTCGTGCGGGGACATGGGGTCAGAGGCGGCACCTTCCCCATTGGGATCAACGACTTCCACGACCTCTTCGGGAACTTCGGTATTTTCGTCATCGCTTGATTCTTTTTCCGCTTTTTCCGCTTCTTCATTCGCAGCCCTGATGGCTTCGTCAGTCGCAGCGGCAGCAGCGTTTTCTGCTTCAGCCATCGCCTTGGCATCAGCCTCGGCCTCAATCTCAGATGCTGTCTTGGCTTGTGCGGCCTCTTCCTCCTCCTTCTTTTTGAAGGAGAGCGATTCACCCTTGTCATCAGACGCTGCCTTCGGCTCGGGTTGAGGCTTGGGCGGCGTTACCTTGACTTGCTTTGGCCAAGTGGAAACGGGCTTAGCATGTTTTTGTTTCAGGTTGGTGTTGCCAAGCATAACGGATGCAAGCATGAAGGCGGTCGCCAGAAACATGAACAAAAACAGATATATCATGGCGTTTTCTTTTGACACGCCCTGCATGCGAATGCCGAATATATTTGCGCCGTCCAGAAAGGTGCTCGCAAGAGCAACACTGGTCGCGGCAACACCCATAGCCATTAGGATGACGAGTAATAATTTTATCACAACAACTGTAATCGATGTTTGTGTGCGATTTCGGCGCCGACCCTCTTTCTCACGACGTTTCTTTTCCTTTTTCCTTCGTTTCTTCTCTTGTATGGCCTCTTCATCATAAACATCAGAGAAAGAGTCTTCATCGTCAAAATCATCGCTGTCGCTGAACCCACTGCTGAAGTCGTCGTCGTCATAATCATCGCCGTCATTATCGTAATCACTGGTGCCACGATCCCCACCGCCAACGCTATCAATACTTGACTGTGAAAGGCCCTTGGATTTGTAAACTGTACGCTCGCTGCTCGTGCCTGTCGAGGCATCATACACGTCGCGTAGAACGCGTACCTCACCGATTTTTGACGTAGAGAGCTGCTTGGCGTCTTCGACCGCAGGTTCCTGGCCATTGCCGGGATAGCGGGCATGGATTGTCCAGCGCCCTCCCTGTTTGACCTGTACTTCGAAATTTACCTGTTTCGCCATGGTGGCCGAGAACCATATTTTGAGGGTGAATTGCCCGGATAACCTATTACACTCAAAGGGTTAAGTATTGCTAAACCCTCGTTTTTCCGTCGACCCTCAAATACGCACGTTCGATCATAGCGAATTTTATGAACGCTACCAATATACATTTAGTTTAGAGTATTTTTTTGCTAGAGATCCGGGCAGGGAACAGAAACCAAAAAGGCGCCGAAAACGACGCCTTACAGGTTACCAACGGGGTGGTAAAACCTAAGCTTTCAGGCCAAGACCTGAAAAACGCTTGTTAAACTTAGCCAACTGACCACCACTGTCCATCAGGCGGTGAACCCCTGTCCACGCGGGATGGGTCTTGATATCAATATCAAGTTTCAGCGTATCGCCTTCGCTGCCATAGGTGGACCGTGTTTCGAAGGTCGAACCATCGGTCATTTCAACGGTGATCGTGTGGTAATCCGGGTGGATATCATTTTTCATTAGCTTGCTCCGACAACTGAGGGCGTCTCTATACGCTACCCGCCTCCGGGACGCAAGGCGATCCTTCAATACTTTTTACGTTATTATTCTGATTACTATTCTGGTGGACTGGGTGGGGTATCTCGCGAGTCCTGTACATGGCTCCGGGCATTTCTGGCAAGCCCGATAACGACCAGCATGATCATAGCACCGGCGAAGTATGGCCAGTCTTGCCCTAACAGCGAAAACAGTAGTCCGGCAAAGGCTGGCCCCCCCACACGGGCCAGAGTGGATGCGGAACGGGTAACGCCAATCGTCGCACCTTGCTCCTCGGATTTAGCCTGCAATGATACCAGGCTGTTGAGGGCTGGCGTGATAATACTAAATCCGAGTGCCGCCGATCCCATAGCGAACAAAAGCAACGGTAACGTTGAAGAAAACGGGATTAAAAAGACACCAACGGCAAGCGCGATAGCGCCCTGCATGACGAGCGCCTTTTCGCCAAACCGTTTTGTCAGACGTCCCACAAGACCGCCCTGAATCAGCGCACTCATAATCCCGAAGCCGGCAAACAAATATCCGTTTTGTTCCGGCCCCCAGCCATAAGTGCGGCGCGACCACATGGCGAAAGTGCTTTCCAACCCGGCAAACACAAATGTGGCCAGGAAGATGAGGAGGAGCAAGCGGCCTGTGGCCGGATCGTGCAAGGCTGCGCCGATTTGGCGAAAACGCGACACGCGGACGGCTTGCGCAGCCCGTTGACGGTCTTCAATCGACAGGGACTCCTTCAGGACCGTCGCCGTCAGGATAAAGGCGATTGTGGATAGCCCGGCGGCCGCGAAGGCCGGGGTTTGGAAATCTGCGTTGGATGGGTCTGAGCCTGCCAGGATGCCGCCAATAGCGGGGCCTGCTATGAAACCAAGGCCGAAAGCTGCACCCACCATACCCATGCCCTTGGCCCTGTTTTCACGGGTGGTGATATCCGCCATATAGGCAAAGGCCGCAGATATGTTGCCGCCCATAATGCCACTAATTGCCCGTGCGGCGAACAGCATCCACAGGGTATCGGCAAAGCCCAACCAGATGTATGAGGCTGCTGCACCGGCCATACCCACCATCAGCACGGGACGACGGCCATAACGGTCGCTGATCTGGCCCCAGAAGGGTGCTGCGATGAACTGACCAAGGGAGTATACAGCCATGACCAGACCAACCATGAATGGCGTCGCGTCATAATGTTCGGCAAAAAACGGCAGCAGAGGGATATAAAGCCCAAAGCCAATCAGATCCACCATAACGATCAGGAACAAAGTCAACATGAATGGATACCGATCAGCGTTCGGTTAGCTTGAGCTCGATGCGACGATTGTCCTGCATGGCTTCAATTGTACTGGCGGAACTGATGGGCTGAAATTCGCCAAAACCGGTTGCGGCCAACCTGTTTGCTGGCAATCCCGCCTTGATCAGGTATTGGACAACAGAAATGGCGCGGGCGGCCGACAGCTCCCAGTTAGACGGAAACCGTACGGTTTGAATAGGCACGGAATCAGTGTGCCCATCGACACGCAGGACCCAGTCAATATCGCCCGGTATTTTGGCTGCGATCTCGCTTAGCGTCTTGGCAAGGTGGGCCATTTGCTGCTGCCCGCCCTCGCCCAGGTCAGCCGAGCCCTGTTCAAACAACAACTCGCTCTGCAACACGAAACGATCACCAACAATTTGTATGTCTTTATTCTGGCCTAATATTTCACGCAGGCGGCCAAAAAATTCAGACCGGTACTGGCTTAACTCATGTACCTTTGTGGCCAACGCTGCATTAAGCCGTTGCCCCAGATTCTGAATCTGGACATCCTGTTCTTCGTTCAGGGCTTCAGAGATATCAAGCGCCAGTGACAGCTCCCGAAGTTGTTGGCGCAAGGCTTCGGTTTGTTGCGTTAGTAATGCGACCTCGGCACGGGCACTGGTTGATAATTCCTTCTCCGCCAGCAAGTTACCCTCTGACTGCTCCACCTTGCCCGCCAGTTCCATGATTTCTTTTTCCATTTCGGCCTTGAGCGCGTCCAGGGTTTTCACCTCCAGGGCAATAGCCGCCAACTCACTGATTTGGTCTTCAATGAAGGCATCGCGAATGGATAACGTATCGGTCATGTCCTCGTTTTGTTGCAGTAACGCGGTCACCCGTTTTTCTAATTTTTCGCGCAAGGCATCAAGGGCGGCAACTTGATCTTCTGCCACTTCGGTCCGTGTGGTCAGTACACGAATGTTGGATCGCATATCATCCTGGGCTGAAACCGATGCCTGTAACTCCATAGACATTTGTTCGATGTCGGTACGCAGGTCTTTCGTTGTACGCCGCTCAAGCCCCAGAAGGTCTGCCAGTTCGCTGACCTGACCTTCCAGACTTTCCAGCGCTTTGTCGCGACCAGAAATGGCTTCATTCAGAAAAAACTGAGCGATTACAAAAATCATCAACAGAAAGATGATGACCATGAGAATTGTGGCTAGTGCATCCACAAAGCCGGGCCATGTATTCGTATCACGGCGTGATCGGCGGGAGAGTGCCATGGGGTTAGCTATTCTTGTTTTCTGAGAGGGCGGCTACGGTGCGCGCTAGCAGTTTTATTTCGCTGCGGATTTGTTGGAGCATATCGGCACGCCCGGTGCTCATTTCTTCAACCAAGCGTCCCATCAGCAGGTCCAGACTGCGGATATGGCCTCGTGACGCATCATCAAGCGCACTCGCAGCATTCGCGCCACCTGTATCGCTCATCTTTGTCAGCACGGCCTGTAGACCCATCTGACTTTCGGCCATGGATTTCATCAGGGTCTGCTCAGTACGCATATGATCGGTCAGGATGGACATCTGTTCGCCCATCTGCTGCAGGTTCAAATTGACGGCTATGCGGCTTTCCTCGCCTCGTGTGAGGGTCCGTTGCAGGTTTTCCAGGCTGTCGGCTGTTTGCTCAAGCAAGGCTTGAACGTAGGCGGGGACAGCCTGATCGCCTTCGGCGGAAAGGCCACTGCCCGATGACAGCCGGGTTACGCTGGAAAGCCACTCTTCCAATTCGTTGTAGAACCTGTTTTGTGCCTGGCCAGCCTGCAGGTCGAGGAAACCCAGGATAAGTGACCCGGCGAGACCCAATAGAGATGAACTGAATGCTGTACCCATACCGCCGAGAGGTTTTTCCAGTCCGTTTTTCAAATCCTGAAAGACCTCACCAATGTCACCGCCGGTGACGCTGAGACTGGATATAACACCACGGATGGAACTCACCGTATCTAACAGACCCCAGAATGTGCCAAGCAGACCGAGAAAAACAAGAAGACCAATGGTATAGCGTGACAGCTCGCGTGATTCGTCCAACCTTGAGGCAATGCCGTCGAGTACGGAACGCATGGACAGCGCCGACAGCCGCAGAAAATCGCTCTGGTCACCCAGCATGGTGGCCATAGGGGCCAGCAGGTGGGGCGGCTGGCCACCCAGTTTATTTTGCTGAAAATCCTCAAGCCATTTGACGTCGGGGTTCAACATTAAGACCTGTCGGAAATTATAAATAATGCCCAATAGCAGGACGCTAACGATCAAACTGTTAAGCGGCACGTTGGCGCGAAACGCTTCCTGCAATGGCATATAAAGAAAGATCACAACGGCGATGACGGCACCGACAAACAACATCATACGGATGAGAAAGTGTTGGGGGCGGGTCATTCAGAGAGGCTCCGATCCGTTAGCATTTAGAACCGTCCCGCCACAGCTGTAGCCGCAACGGGCAACGGATCATCGTTCGGTAATATTGACGTCGACGCGGTTGATTGGGTCTACACCCGCCTCATCGTCGCTACCGAGGGCTCGTACATCAATTCGGGTTGAGCGCACGCCCTGTTCAATGAAATATGACCGTACGGCGAGTGCGCGGGATAATGACATGCGTCTCGCTTTGCTGGATGAGAGATCATCACCGCCGGCGAAGGCCTTTAATTGGATTCGTAAATCTTCGTTGGCACTGATCGTGGCGGCGATCGCATCCAGTGCACTTGCCGAACTTGTTGAAAGTTTAGTATCGGCACCGTCGAACAGGACCATCATGGCACGTCCGGGTTCCAGTTTGGTGGGCCCCGAAGTAACTGAAGCGACTTCTGTGTTTTCTGCGCTGGCTTCTTCCATTTGTGCTTCGGGGATTTCCGCTACGGCTTCCGGTTCAGGTGGCTGTTCCGGTGTTTCCATGATTTCAGGCTCTGGTGCTGCTGGTGGAGCAACGTCCGCGACTTCTGGCTCAGGTGCGGCAACAGGCGTCACAGCTTCTGGTTCCGGTGCGGGCGGTGGTGCAACATCGGCCGTCGTCAATCCCGGTTCTGGTTCGGGGGCTGGTGACGGCGTCGGTGCAGAAATAGGATTGGTGACCGTTACAGCCGGGCCATAGTATTTGGATTTAGGCATATTTGCGCTTGGCATCATCAAATCGCTGCGCAGGGGAACGCTGCTGGTCCCGGAACTCGTGTACCCACCATCCAATAGAACAGACAAATCCACGGAAACATTGGTTTGTGCCTGGGCGCTTGGAGACACAAATACAGCTAAAGTGGCAACCGCAAAAACGGCGCGAGAAATAGCGGAAAGCGGATTTTTTTTCATATTGTTGTTCACTCTACAGCGCGGGGCTTGGCGCTGTCTATGACAGCAGGCACGTCCCACAAGCGCACTGGTTAATTCCAATTGTGTCAACAACATACCCAAGCTGAGTCTTTGGCACAACAGGTTTGACGATCGGGCCAGTGCCTGCCGGTGGTGGAATTAGCTGCTCGCTTTACGGGCCTTTCGCAGCAGAGCCAGAAGTTCAGCGTGCAGGCTGTCGTTGGCCGCGACGATTTCACCACTGTTCATCATGTTTTTGCTGCCCTGTTGATCGGTCACATAACCACCCGCTTCACGAACCATGATGATACCAGCCGCCATATCCCACGGGCAGAGACCGGCTTCCCAAAAGCCTTCGTACCGTCCAGCGGCAACCCACGCCAAATCAAGCGAAGCGGCCCCAAAACGCCGCACGCCAGCGGACCCGCTGGCCACGGCGGTCAATTGGCGCATGAATACAGCGTTATCTTTTTCGTCGGCACCGATGAACGGGATGCCCGTTGAAAACAAGGATTCAGTCACGTCGCGACGTCCGGAAACCCGGAGACGGCGACGGTTCAGATAGGCACCCTGGCCCTTTTCAGCCCAGAACATCTGATCGTTGATGGGATCATAAATAACACCGGCGAAACACTCACCGTCCCGTTCCAACCCGATGGAAATGGCAAAGTGAGGGATGCCATGCAGGAAATTGGTGGTGCCATCGATTGGGTCGATAACCCAACGGTTAGAGCTGTCTTCACCAGCAACCTCGCCTGTTTCTTCCATTAGAAAGCTGAACTTAGGGCGAGCTCTCTGAAGCTCTTGAAAGATGATTTTTTCGGCTTTTTTATCAGCATTGGAGACAAAATCGCCGGGGCCTTTTTTCGAGACCTGTAAGTGCTCGATTTCACTGAAATCGCGCACCATCTTGCGCCCCGCTTTTTGAGCGGCGGCTGTCATCACGTTAATCAGGGCAGAGGGCTGGCTCAAAACAACTTAATCCTTCGCTCGTTCCACGTAGGAACAATCTGTTGTGTTAATGACAACGCGGGTACCTGACTCGATATGCGGCGGTACTTGTGTACGCAAACCGTTTTCCAGAACCGCAGGCTTGTAGGATGACGATGCCGTCTGTCCCTTGACCACGGCATCGGCCTCTACGATCTCAAGCACCACCGTGTCGGGCAGGGCCACGCCGATGGGTTCGTTCTCATGAGTTTCGATCATGACCTTCATGCCATCCTGCAGATATGCGGTCTGATCTTCGCCTATATCTTCTGCGGGCAGCATCACTTGTTCATAGGTTTCGCCGTCCATGAAGGTGTACATGCCTGCGTCTTCGTACAGATACTGAAATTCCCGTTGCTCCAGCGTGGCGCGTTCAACTTTTTCAGACGACCGAAATCGCTCATTAAGTTTCGTGCCGCTGCGCACGTCCTTCAGTTCCACCTGTAGGTAGGCACCGCCTTTACCCGGTTGGGTGTGCGCGGTTTTAATCGCGCGCCATAGGCGTCCCTGATGCTCGATGACCATGCCTGGGCGAATGTTGTTACCGTCAATTTTCATGGTGTCTACCGTAAGTTGGATCAGGGGTTGGCTAGCGGCGCGGAAGCTAACAGGTCGGCGACCTCGTGGCAACGCCAGAAAAGCCTCGCTGTAGACTATTGAATACCATCACCCGGCCTGACGTTTTCGAATATCTGCTCAAACGCCTTCACGGCCGCTTCCGGGCCGTCCGGGTGATTCCATATACCGGATGATACGGCTAGAAAATCGGCGCCGGCTGCGACCACCGTGGGACAGTTTTCCGGTGTGATGCCGCCGATGGCCACACACTGTACCGTGGTTAGTTTGCGCCACCACTGGATCAGTTCAGGCGTGGCGTGATGGGTTACGTCTTTCGTCGTTGTGGGGAACATGGCACCGAAGGCCACATAGTCGGCGTCTTTTTCACCGGCAATCATGGCAAGGTGCCGAGAGTCATGACAGGTCACGCCCACAATGGCATTCTGGCCCATCGTGCTGCGCGCTTCCTCATAGCTGGCGTCGTTTTGTCCGATATGGACCCCATCGGCACCGGCCTTGGCGGCCAGGTCAGGTCGGTCATTGATCAGGAAGGCGACGTCGTGCTCGTGGGCGATCGGCATTAACATTTCCGCCGCACCCAGGATCACATCATCGGGCGCATCTTTCAGGCGCAACTGAACACAGGCAACGTCTCCAGCCCCCAAAGCGGCGCGTAATTGATCGAGGAAGACGCGCAGCTCAATTTTAGGCGGCGTGATCAGATACAGCTTGCAAGCGACGTCATTATTGCCATCACTGTCATCAGGATCATGGGCGTCGATCTGCATGGTCATGCATCATTTCTTTCGTACCGGGCACTAAGGAAGCTGTCACAAACCGAAATCATATCCTGATCTGACGTCATCTCCAGAACCTCCCCCTCATATATGTGGGGTGAGTATACCATGCAATTCTTTTGGTTCGCCATATCCCTGATGCGCTCCACGGCGTCTTCATCGCCATCAATAACCAACCCCTCCACGTCACAGCGCAGCGCGGCCATGGCATGACCCGGCGCCTGTCCGCAATCAACCGCACTGGTAAATGGTCTGTCGGGAAATTCTTGTCTGAGCGCCTGGATCATGGCCTGGAACACAGCTGGCCCCAAGGCCGCCGCATACCCCATGGTGCTGAGGATAAGGGGAACACACGAAAAGGCCCGCGTCGCCGTAAGAGCGTCGCGGGCCTGATCGAGAGACTGAACAATGAACGCGGGTTGTTTCTGGTTCATGGCTCAGGTGTTGGTTTTACTTGGCGTTTGCCAGGGCCACAGCCGTATCACCCATACGGTTTGAGAAGCCCCATTCATTGTCATACCACGACATGATGCGGACCAGATTGCCGTCCATGACGGTGGTCTGGGTCAGATCGAAAATAGAGCTGTAGGGACTGTGGTTGAAATCAATGGATACAAGCTCTTCATCATTGATGCCAAGAATGCCCTTCAACGGACCTTTCTTCGATGCCTTGATAATGGCTTTGTTTACTTCTTCTACGGTGGTGTTTTTCGAAGAAATAAAGGACAGATCAATAACAGACACGTTGGCGGTTGGAACGCGGATTGATGTGCCATCCAGCTTGCCAGCCAATTCCGGCAACACCAGACCAACAGCCTTGGCTGCGCCGGTGGACGTGGGGATCATGGACATGGAAGCGGCACGGGCCCGGCGCATATCGCTGTGCAGGGTGTCAACGGTGCGCTGATCGCCTGTGAAAGCGTGGATGGTTGTCATATAGCCTTTTTCCATACCCACGGCCTGATTGAGAACGTGCGCCACCGGGGCCAGGCAGTTGGTGGTACATGATGCGTTGGAAACAACTTTGTGCTTCTTCGTTAGCTGATCATGGTTGACCCCATAAACCACCGTCAAATCCACTTCTTTGGCAGGCGCGGAAATCAGAACCTTTTTGGCACCGGCGGTAATATGTTGTGCAGCACTTTTCTTGTCAGCAAATCGACCCGTGCATTCCAGCGCCACGTCGATTTTCATTTTTTTCCACGGCAACTTCGTCGGGTTGGGCTCTGCTGTCACCTTGATTGGCGTGCGACCAACCACGATGGTATCGCCCTTGGCCTTTACATCGGCCGGGAAATGGCCGTGAACCGTGTCATACTTCAACATATGAGCATTGGCCTCAACGGAGCCCAGATCATTGATGGCCACGACCTGGATGTCACGGCGTTTGGATTCAATAATCGAGCGTAGTACGAGGCGACCGATGCGGCCAAAGCCATTGATGGCAACACGAACCGTCATAATTTTTTCTCCTGTAAGACGAAAATATAAAGACCTTAAAACCTCACATAACACAGGGTCACAGCTGGTAAAACCCTTGGGTTGTTCTGATAACAATCAAATAACCCAATTAAAATGCGTTTTGTCACCATTGAGTCTGTTGAAAGTTGGAGCGATGCGTTTTATTGTCTGCCTAGACGGCCCCAGTTATATATCGGGGTGGTCTTCAAATGTTGAAGACTTGTAAAGCCGCAATTGAGGAGGGCGTTTCCAGTTATGACGTTAGTTACACGCGATGAACGGACACGACTGGATCTGGCACATGATCGAATTGCCACTGCTTTAACCCGACTCGACAAATCAATGTCCCGTCCAACAGCTGTTCCAGATGCCGACCCCGGATTGATTGACAGTTTGCGTTCGGAGATCGATGCGCTTCGCCAGGACAACACCACACTCAGGTCTGCCAACGAGACTGCCCAAGATCAGGTTACGAAAACGATCAGTCGTCTCAACCTTATTCTGGAATCCTGAATGGCACAGGTTGATGTCTCCATTAATGGCCGCGTTTACACTGTTGCCTGTGGCGACGGCGAGGAAACTCACCTGATTGAACTGGGCCGTATGGTTGATGAGCGCGTGTCTCAGTTGACGGGTGCCGTGGGCCAGATCGGTGACGCAAAACTACTGGTCATGGCCAGCCTGCTGATCGCCGATGAGATGAGCGACATAAGTAGGCAACTGGCAGATATGGAATCTGCATCCGGTAACACGCCATCTGGTAGCAATGCGGGCGCTGATACCGACGACGAATTGATCGCTCAGGGCTTAGAAAATATCGCCGAGCGCATTGAGGGTATTGCCGACAGGCTGGAACACCCCTAAAACACACAATGGCGATGCTGCCCTTCGCGTTAGGTCCGCCAATCCCTGGGGCTGACATTTCTCTAGGGAGCTGTCCCTGTCAGGCCCGTGGGCTTGTTACACGGCCCCCACCTGTACTTACAGGCCACAGAGGAACGGCATAACCGACGGCTGGTGTGGCATCGCTTTTTTCCTCCGAACAAACACGACAGATATCTGATGACCATCGCGCAACAAAAAGACGACTTACGAGCGCTTGCCAAAAAGCAACGCTCCCACGCAGTCGCACACGCTGGCTCAGAAGCCGATACACATTTCACCGAACATCTGCTGAGCATCGCGGAAAAGATTGGCATCAGTTCAGGCACTGTGATTGGTGGATACTGGGCTATGTCCAATGAGCTAAGCGTTACGGCAGGCATGCTGGCACTCATAGAACAATACGGTGCGACCTGCGCATTGCCTGTGGTGGTCGCGCCGGAAACACCGCTGGTCTTTCGCCAGTGGACACCGGGCATGGTTTTGGATCAGGGCGGATTTGGGACGGCACACCCGCCCGAAAGCGCCGCCCCGTGTATGCCGGATGTGCTGCTTATTCCCTTGTTGGCTTTTGATCTGACCGGCTACCGGTTGGGTTGGGGCGGCGGGTTTTATGACCGCACGCTGGCCAAATTTAAGAGCGAAGGACGCAATACCATTGCTGTTGGCGCGGCTTATGAGGGCCAGCACATGGACAGGGTTCTACATGATGATCTGGATCAGCCCGTGGACTGGATTGTAACTGAACAATACGTGCACGAGGTCAAACACCCATGAGAATTCTGATTTGCGGCGATGTGGTGGGCAAGAGCGGTCGTGATGCCGTGCACAAACACCTGCCGCACGCCATCGAAAAGCTGGACGTGGATTTCACCATTGTGAATGGCGAGAACGCGGCCCACGGTTACGGCATCACCCGCAAGATTTGCGACGGCTTTTTCGATCTGGGCGTGGATGCTATCACCACCGGCAATCACGTGTGGAAGCAAAAAGAGATCATCAGCTGGATCGGCGAAGAGCCGCGTGTTCTGCGGCCCTTAAATTTCCCCGAAGGTACACCCGGCAAAGGTGCCACGCAGTTCGAGGCTCGTGGTGGCCAGCGCATCATGGTTGTGCACCCCATGGGCAGACAGTTTATGGAACCATCCGACGATCCATTTGCGGCGGTGGATGATGCTTTAAGGAACTACAGGCTTGGTAAGGCGGCGAGCGGTAATCTCGACGCCATCGTCGTGGACATCCACGCCGAAGCCACCAGCGAGAAAATGGGCATGGCACATTATCTGGATGGCCGGGTATCGGCGGTGGTTGGCACCCACACTCACATCCCCACGGCGGACGCCCAAATCCTGCCGGGTGGCACAGCCTTTCAAACGGATTTAGGCATGTGCGGTGATTATAATTCAGTCATCGGCATGAAAAAAGAAGCCGCCATCGAACGCTTTACCACTCGCATGCCAGCTGGTCGGCTGGAGCCAGCCGAAGGCGAGGGCACGCTCTGCGGTGTGCTCATTGAAACCGACGGTCACACCGGATACGCCAAACGCATTGAGCCACTACGGCTCGGCAGCCGCTTGGCCGAGGTTTGGCCTGCTGTTTCAGGCTAGGGTGATCGTGATTTCACGCGATGGCGGAACGAAGTTCCTGCAAAATCGCATTTTGTCCGTTTCATACCTATAAGCAGTCATCAGATTACGTCTTCTGCTTGGTCTGCTTGTAGCCATAAGCGGAAGTTCAAGATAGTCAAAATCTATCCCTGAACATGTCCGCTAACGCCCCTGAGCAGAAATGCCCACCCGCTAGATGTCTCATAGTTCAATAAACGGAACTGTTGTCACATCCAATCAATCTTCCGGGTCCTCATCTGTAATTCGACCTGATAGGTAGTCGTCTGTTGTCCGCGTTTTGGGTCGATTTCCCGCGAATAACGGTTGGGTGTCTTCGTTGGTCATGGCGACAACGCGACAGTTATCACACATCTTGATGCGCTCTAGAGTCGTCGGGTCGGCAAACATGCTGTGGCCTTCCAGTTTGGCCGTCATGTTATCGATCATGGATTTAACGCCGAAGGCTTTGCCACAACGAACACACTCAAACGGTTCTTCCTCGTTCAGGACCACAAGATTGAGGGCTTCGTTTGTAAAATTCATCCGGGGATCAAGGCTGATCACTTTTTCCGGGCATGTGGCCTTGCACAAACCGCATTGCACGCACGCGCTCTCGCGGAACCTCAGTTCCGGCTTCTCCGTATTTTCAAGCAACGCGTTGGCCGGGCATGCATTTACACATGACAGGCACATGGTGCAGCCTTCGGTGTTGATGTCGATTGTGCCGAATGGCGCACCAGCCGGTAGCGGTAATATATCGCAAGGGGCGTGCGCGTGCTTGTGCAGGTGGTTCAAGGCATTGCGGATCAGTGAACGCTTGTCACCGGATGGAGTGAAACTCGACCGTGTCAGGACAGGATCGTTTCTTTCCGTGTATAGCTGTTGCGTCACGGCATCCGGGTCACTGGCGTCGATGATGCTGATGTTGTCGTCGCCATAACCCAAACCGTCGAGCACGTGATTGACCAGCGCGGCAGAATCCTGAAGGCCTTGATGCTCTTCGCTATGGGCTGGGTTGACGAGGGCGAAAACATGGACAAATCCATAGGCCAATGCAGCCAAGGCTTCCACCTGGCCAAACTGACTGACCTCGTTGACCGCAAACGGAATCACACGGGCGGGCAAGCCATCGCCAAAACGGGAAATGGCCGAGATCATTTCTTCGCCGTATTTCAGATCATGAACGAACAGCACAGGTTTCTCGCCGCCCGCATCATGATAGACAGAAGACAGCGCTTTCAGCCGGGTCAAGGAATGCTCGTATCCAGGCAGATTATAGGTGACCGCACCGGTCGGGCAGGCGGCAGCACAACTGCCACACCCGGCGCAAATGTAGGGATCGAATTCCAGGCTTTCGCCGATTTCCGCGATCGCACCCGTTGGGCACAGATCCAGACAACGTGTGCAACCTGTGATGCCGCTACGGCTATGGGCGCATATTTTTGCCTGATACGAAACGTATCGAGGTTTCTCAAACTCACCGACCAGATTGGCAAGTTCAAACAAAGCCTGTTCCACCGCCGCGATGCTACCCGGATCGGGGTTGAAATACCCATCCCGTTTTTCCGGCGCGTTGACCAACGGATCATCACCACGCAGATCCAGAACAAGCGCGCATTCGGCGTTGCCATCACTTCGATTTTCTTCGAACTGGGCCTCGCCGCGTGATGATGGAATGAACGCACCCAATCGCCACAGTGTCACGGTGAAGGCGCCCAAGTGACCGCTCAGGTCGACGGGTTTGCCGTTGAAAATAGTGAAATTGAACTGGGCGGGCAACGTGATCTCGGTACCACGTTCCACAACAAGGGTCACATCCATCTGTGATGACAATCGCTGGGCCGCCATGACGGCAGGTTGATTGGAGCCCAGGATCAGCACGCTGCCATCGCTTTCCATGACAACTTCGCGCACGTCCGGTGGGGACAGGGATGCTTCAGATAACAGGGCCGCAACCTTTGGGGTTGCCTGCGCTACTTCTTTAGACCAACCGGCCTTTTCCCGGATATTGGCAAAGCCAAGTTCACCTTCATACCCAATTTCTTCAGCCATCTCTTCAAAAACATGAGACATTTGGGTGCAGGCCACGGTGACCGGACCTTCGGCCGTTGGTAAAAATTCTTCCAACATGTTCAGTTGTCGGCCACACAGCATTGTTGCTGGCTCGATGGCTTGGTCATCAAGCGTCTTACCCAGAACGCCCGCATTGATGGGGGCCGTTCCTTCGCAGTCACAGACGAAGGTTGTGACACCGTTTATTACAATCGCCGATTTTGTCATTTGTCTCTCTCAGCAGGTTTAGTATACGGTGGCAGCATACCGATCATGATTTTCATGGTCATTTATGAAACATATCCACCCGGACAACAAGTGGACGACAATCGAATGGCAGACGGGTTCATTGAAATTGGTATCGTTATCGAGCGGCGCGTTTCTGACAATCGCTGGATCGATCATACTTGGACACCGGTTGCTGCCCTGCCCGGTGCAAAACCCGTTGAGCAATGGGTAAAGATCGATGAGGGCGACGGCTGGGAACGCTACCACGCGCGGACTCTGGCACTTGAATTATTCAAGGGTGAGACCGAGGGATATCGATACAACCTGTCGCAGACCGAGCCCCAGATCTATGTGATCATGCAGGCCGGTGAAGAAGCCGATGATGCAGAGTATGAACCCTGTCATATAACGGTGTGTCCTTATGAAGCCATGGGATACGCAGAAAGCGGTGATGAAGTGGTTGAGGGTGTGCCCATGCCGCCACCCATCATCACCTGGACCCAGGGTTTTGTGGACATGTATCACGTGGATGAGCCCTTTAAGAAACGAAAGAACAAAAAGTTCGATCAGAGCGGCGGACGACGAGCACCAAGAGCATGAACGACAGGAGTACATCAGGCATGGGGCGCTGGTCGCAACGTAAGACCGCGCACCGAAATCAGAAACCTCGGTCGCGTGGGCCACTGATTACATTTGCCGATGATGATGAGCCGGGTGCGGAAATTGAGTCGCGGGCAGAAAGCGTGCATGAACAACCGCTAGCAGTTGAGCCAATAGTTGCACCGGACGCCCGAGAGGGTGAGCTGGAATCATCAAACGAAGACGATGCCCCTGATGATGACAGCCCCGAGGCCATGGACGACCTAGCCCGGGAACATGACCTGGCACCATTGGATAGCCTCAATGCAGGATCAGATTTCAAACCGTATATGCAAACCGGCATTCCCGATATGTTAAAACAAGCCGCTATGCGACGCTTGTGGCGCATCGATCCGGCGTTTGGATTTCTTGATGGCATGAACGATTATGACGAGAACTATCGTATTATCGACAAACTTATCACCGCTATGGATACCAGTTATAAAGTGGGGCGCGGTTTCTTGGATGAGGATGATCTCGTCCAGGAAGAAGATACCGAAACAAACAGTGATGAAGTTGTTGCAGAGGCGCAAGCACCAGAAGATGAACCAGAAGCCGCACCAGAGAATGAATCAGAAGATACAGAAGAACAAACGGCCGGGCATTCCGCGGGTGACGATTCGGACGCAGATAATCTGGATGATGATAGTGATCTAGTTTCGGATGCTTAAACCAAACATCTGTGAGACTTGCATACTACCGTAACTTATCCCCATGGTTTTACACAATTATCCAATGTTGCTATCGCATTCATTTCTGGAGTGTGGTATACAATAGACAAATGGACCACTTTCAATAAAGGGGCCAATAAAAAGAATGACAGGGACAGCCACAGATATGCCTAGCGGCACGGCCAGTGAGAACGTCGGCACAGAAGATGTGTTACGGGCGCAATATTATGCGCTTTTGTCACGTCTACTGGTCCAGTCACCGGATGCTGATACGCTTGAAATGCTTGGTGCGCTGGGTGCAGATGACAGCGATTTCGGCAAGGCGCTTGGTGCCCTTGCGCAGGTTGCATCTCAGTCGACGCCTGAAACGGCCATAGAAGAATTCACAAAATTGTTTTACGGATTTGGTGCGGGTGGCGAAGTGATGCCTTACGAATCTCTCTATCTGACCGGATTGATGTACGACAAACCACTGGCGGCGTTGCGCAGTGATCTAGCAGAATTCGGCATTGAAAATTCAAAAGAGAATAATGAGCCCGAAGACCACGCGGCCTATATTCTTGAAATCATGCATCACCTGATCATGGATCAGGCGCGCAACCCTGTTGGGGTGGAGCGTCAGGGTGAATTCTTCCATACGCATATTGCTTCATGGATGGAAAAGCTTTTTGAAGATCTGGAAACCTCAGATTCATCGGTTCTCTACGCCCCGATTGGGACGATTGGCCGCCTGTTTGTCAGGATTGAATCTGAGGCTTTTGAGATGGCGGCATAGTGTCGCCAGACCTCGGTTGCGAGACGCCCTTGGTCAAACTACGTGGATGCAGACCCTAAGTCAGTCATCCATTTAAGGAGTAAGCGAATGTCCGGTAAGGAAAAAGCATTACCCCGTCGGGAGTTTATACGAAATAGCGGAGTAGCACTCGGTGCAGCCGGTGCGGCTGTCGCTATGTCAGGATCGGCGAAAGCGGCCGGGATTGATACGGATGAACAATCGACTGGTGACTACCAGGAGACCGAACACGTCAAAACCTACTACGATTTAGCTAGGTTCTGAGGTCACATTGGCTACGGATGTACAACGTAGTTACGTAACAGCGTCGAGGGATTTCTGGTCTTATCGTCGCAAAACAAAAACAGGAGAGGCGAATGCTTAGGAAAAAAACAAGCGGGGTGGCGAGACGCCCCCGTTTGAAAAAAGTCCAGGCAGGCACGGTAGGCACAGGTGTCGACCGCAGGACGTTTTTAAAACGATCGAGTTTAGCTGCCGGTGGTGCAGCATTAATGACAGCGACGCCCGTTGGCGTTGTCAAAGAAGCTAAGGCCGCGACGGCTGCTGCTGGTTTGACAACCGTCAAAAGCGTTTGCACCCACTGTTCCGTGGGTTGCACAGTGATGGCTGAAATGGACAATGGTGTTTGGGTGGGCCAGGAACCTGGTTTCGACAGCCCGATCAACTTAGGCGCGCATTGCGCCAAGGGTGCCTCTGTTCGTGAACATGCGCACAATGATCGACGCCTTAAATACCCGATGAAATTATCGGGTGGCAAATGGGTTAAGATGAGCTGGGAAGACGCCATCAACGAGATTGGCGACAAGATGCTCTCGATCCGCGAAAAGGCTGGACCTGATTCCGTTTACTGGCTTGGTTCTGCCAAGTTCAATAATGAACAGTCCTACTTGTTCCGTAAGTTCTACGGTTTCTGGGGCTCCAATAACGGCGATCATCAGGCGCGTATCTGTCACTCCACAACGGTGGCCGGTGTTGCGAATACCTGGGGCTATGGTGCGATGACGAATTCGTACAACGATATTCATAACTCCAAGGCGATCTTCCTGATTGGCTCGAACCCGGCGGAAGCTCATCCGGTTGCTGTTCAGCATATTCTGAAAGCCAAGGAACAAAACAACGCAGCACTCATCGTTTGTGATCCCCGCTTCACGAGAACCGCAGCGCATGCTGATGAATATGTTCGTTTCCGTCCCGGCACAGATGTGGCCCTGATTTGGGGTATTCTGTGGCATATCTTCGAAAACGAATGGGAAGACAAAGAGTTCATTCGCCAGCGCGTTTGGGGTCTTGAACAAATTCGGGCCGAAGTGAAAAAGTGGACTCCGGAAGAATGCGAACGTGTGACCGGTGTTCCGGGCGAACAGGTTCGCCGTGTTGCCCGGACTATGGCCAACAATCGGCCTGGCACCTTTGTTTGGTGCATGGGCGGCACGCAGCATACCAACGGTAATAACAACACGCGGGCTTACTGCACGATGCAGTTGGTGCTCGGAAATATGGGTACAGCCGGTGGCGGTGCCAACATTTTCCGTGGCCACGACAACGTACAGGGTGCCACGGATTTCTGTATCCTGAGCCACAGCCTGCCTGGTTATTACGGCTTGAAAACTGGTTCGTGGAAACACTGGGCTCGTGTATGGGATGTGGATTACGATTATCTCCTTGGGCGCTTTGCCTCCAAGGATCTGATGGAATCCAAAGGTATCCCGGTTAGCCGCTGGATCGATGGTGTTCTTGAAGACAAAGACAACATTGATCAGCCTGAAAATTTGCAGGCTATGGTTCTTTGGGGCCATGCGGTCAACTCACAGACCCGACTGCCGGAAATGAAAAAGGCAATGGAGAAACTGGAGCTGATGGTTATCATCGATCCGGTACCGACATTTGCTTCAGTCATTCCGGATCGTGAAGACGGCGTCTATGTGTTGCCTGCCTGCACACAGTTCGAAACCTATGGTTCCGTAACCGCATCCAACCGTTCGCTACAATGGCGCGACAAGGTCTTTGAGCCGGCATTCGAATCCAAGCCGGATCACGAGATCATGTATCGCTTTGCGGCGAAACTCGGTTTTGCTGACCAGATGTTCAAGAACATCAAGGTTACCGAGAACGAGCCACTGATCGAAGACATCACCCGCGAGTTTAACAAGGGTATGTGGACGATCGGATACACCGGTCAGTCGCCGGAACGCATGAGAAAGCAGATGGACAACCAGATCACCTTCGACAAGACCACCCTGTTAGCGAATGGTGGCCCTTGTGATGGTGAATACTATGGTCTGCCTTGGCCATGCTGGGGAACGCCTGAAATGGGCCATCCCGGCACGCCAATCCTTTACGATACATCGAAACCGGTTGCCGAAGGTGGTTTGAACTTCCGTGCCCGGTTTGGTGTTGAGAAGGACGGCACCAATTTGCTGGCTGAAGGGTCCTACCCCGTTGGTTGTGAGATCAAGGATGGTCATCCTGAATTCTCCATGGCCATGCTGAAGAAACTCGGTTGGGATGGTGATCTGACGGCTGACGAACGGGCGGCTATCGAAAGGGTTGCTGGTGATAAGACCAACTGGAAGACTGATCTTTCAGGTGGTATCCAGCGTGTGGCGATCAAGCATGGTTGCGCACCGTTTGGTAATGCCAAAGCCCGAACAGTGGTCTGGACGTTCCCCGATCCTGTGCCGTTGCACCGTGAACCGTTGTATACGCCGCGGCGCGATCTGGTCGCTGATTATCCGACCTACCAGGATAAACGGGCCTATCGCTTACCCACCCTTTATTGGTCGATCCAAAAGAACGACTATTCAATAGACTTCCCGATTATTCTGACCTCGGGCCGTCTTGTTGAATATGAAGGTGGTGGTGACGAGTCCCGGTCCAATAAATGGCTGGCCGAGCTGCAACAGGAAATGTTTGCAGAAATCAATCCCGTCGATGCCAATAACCTTGGCATTCGTGACGGTGGCGATATCTGGATCCATAGCCCTGAAGGCGGCAAGGTTCTCGTTAAGGCAATGGTGACACAACGTGTGGGCGCCGGTGTGGTGTTCATGCCGTTCCACTTCGGTGGCCATTGGCAAGGAAAGGACCTGCGTGATAAGTATCCGTCAGGGACCGATCCTTATGTGTTGGGTGAAGCATCAAATATGTGCGGCACCTATGGTTATGACTCAGTGACACAGATGCAGGAAACGAAAGTTACCCTGTGTCGTGTCGAAGCAGCTTGAGAAAGGGAGGATACGTAAATGGCACGTATGAAATTCCTATGTGATGCTGAACGCTGCATTGAGTGCAACGCCTGTGTCACTGCATGTAAGAATGAGCACGAAGTTCCTTGGGGTATAAACCGTCGTCGTGTTGTCACGATCAACGATGGTGACCCTGGCGAGCGGTCGATCTCCGTCGCTTGTATGCATTGTTCTGATGCGCCGTGTATTGCGGTATGTCCTGTGGACTGCATTTACCAGACCGAAGAAGGTGTGGTTTTGCATTCGAAGGATCTATGCATTGGTTGTGGGTATTGCTTCTTTGCATGCCCATTCGGTGCACCGCAGTTCCCGCAGGCGGGCAACTACGGCAGCCGAGGCAAGATGGACAAGTGTACCTTCTGCAATGGTGGTCCGGAGGAAAACCATTCAGCCGCAGAATTCCAGAAGTACGGTCGTAACAGACTGGCCGAAGGAAAGTTGCCTCTGTGTGCTGAAATGTGTTCAACGAAGGCGCTGCTCGGCGGTGACGGAAACATCGTTTCTGACATCTATCGGGAACGTATCGTTGCACGTGGGTTTGGCTCTGGGGCCTGGGGTTGGGGTACAGCTTACGAGCTGAAATCCGGCTCTTAACAGGAACTTTCGGGGGCATCAGTTATTTGTCTGATGCCCTCAAATTCCTTTAGAAACACGCATTTTTGTTCCGGGAGACTCATTAATGTTGAACCGCACCATATTGTTCCGCAGTATCTCTGCCTTGATGGTTATACTCGGTATCTCAATTGGGTTGACCGGTAACCTGTCGGGAATACCATCATCCGCGGTGGCGCAGGAACAGGGTAATGTTCCGGGTAATTCTGTCGGTAATGTAAGCGATGCCGAAATATGGCGGGCCATCCGCCATGGTGTATCGGGTACTGTTTCCATACCTGACAAGAAAGCTGCGGTTCTGGTTCAATCCGAAGGTGACGATTTTCGTCTGTTCAGGAGCGGTCCCCTGTCCAGCTATGGCGGTTGGTCGCTTCTCGCCATGTTCCTGTTGTTGGGCGTGTTTTTCACCCTTCGTGGACGGATCAAGATCGAGAGCGGGCGTTCCGGTCGAACGGTCCTTCGCTTCAATGACTTAGAACGGTTCACGCACTGGCTGACCGCATCATCGTTCATTGTTCTGGGCCTGTCCGGGCTTAATACATTGTACGGCAAATTCGTCTTGATGCCGGTCATTGGTAAAAGTGCATTTGCCAGCTTCACGCTCTACGCAAAAATGACCCACGACTACATTGGGTTTGCCTTCATGATTGGCATCGCCTTGATGATTGTTATTTGGGTTCGTGAGAACATTCCATCCAAACAGGATGTATCCTGGATGCTTCAGGGTGGTGGTTTATTCAGCAAAGGCAATCACGTACCAGCCAAGAAATTCAATGCCGGCCAGAAGCTCATTTTTTGGGCTACGGTATTGGGTGGGCTATCCATCAGCTACACGGGCATCTGTCTATTGTTCCCGTTTGAATTTGCCCCCTTCGCACCAACATTTACCTTGTTGAATGTGTTTGGATTCGACCTGCCCACCACGCTATCGCCGGTGCATGAAACGCAATTGGCGTTGATGTGGCACGCGGTCATGGCACTGGTACTGATCGTCATTATTATTGCCCACATCTATATCGGAACACTTGGTATGGAAGGTGCAATTGAGGCGGTCACCACCGGTGAAGTCGACGAGAACTGGGCGCGAGAGCACCACAGTCTGTGGCTTGAAGAGATCAACCAAAAATCAAGAGAACCGGCTGAGTAACCCGTTCGGTTCTGATCTGAAATGCTAAAGGCCCGTCGAAATCGGCGGGCCTTTTGTTTTGCTCATTCCGTACTTTTGTTTTGCTCATTCCGTACTTTTGTTTTGCTCATTCCGTATCGGTGGCGTTAGAGGCGCACATCCGAAGAGCTGAATTCCTGCGCCGTTGTTGATCCGGTGCCTGTCAATATAAAGCCTGCGATAACCGCAATAGCGACGGCGCCCAACATTCCCATCCACATGGCTCTCATTGTTTTCTCCCGTTGCTAACTCTATTGAATCGATGGCCGAGTCTACCACTTTTAAGGGACCGATGTAAATTGTCAGATACTGTTTTACTCAGCCCCCGATGGTAATTGTAAAATCAGACGTTTCGTTCTTTATCCCATTTTCATACACCCTATAATCAGGGTCATGAAATTGCCTAAAACCATTCAATTGGATATCTCGGATACTCAGGTTTTTGATCTTGCTGCAGCACCCGGTGAATGGGCCGTTACCGGCAGCTTTTGCTTCAGTGACACTGACCCGGAACAGTTAAGCCGCAAACAACGTTTCGCCTTCCAATCCGGTTGGATGGGTCTGGAAAGTGGCGGGTATTCAACATTCGTGCAGGTAACAACCGCGACCGACGATGAATTCGAAGGCGTGGTCATGGCACTGGCCGATATGTTCGTGGCGGATTTCGGTGCACCTGATCGGGCGGCTGCTATGCCTATGGCGCGTGATGAGGTCCGTTACGTTGCTGATCTATGTGAATTCGATGACGGTACGCTGCTGTCACTGACGCGAGAGCAGGACACGGGCGGCATACGTGAGGTGGTCCGGTCAGTATCCCCGAATACAGGGGCGGATCAGCCGTTCAAAATTTGGGAGCTTGTGGAAGAGTGAGCAAGCCATTGCCACCTAATATCATCTGGCCTGAATCCGGTCTGGGGTTGCTCACCGTTCGTGATGACGGGTTTTTGGGGGTAACGGATGATTTTATCCGGGGTTATCTTACTGGTCCTCAACTTGAATTGATCCCGGAGTCATGCGCTGCTGAACGCGCGTTACATGCAGACTTGTTGGATGACCCATGGCGACAGGTTTCGGCTAAACAAATTACCCAATTGGAAGACCCGGACGCACGGGAGAACTATCAGGTCATTCTGGCATACCGGGACCGCCTGTCAGCGGCGGGCACGATTGAAGGCTGCTATTTGTCTACCTTTACCGAGGGTACCGTGACCGTTCCCGCCATGTTCATCAATCACATGACTCAACTGATTACCGAACACCTTTTGAAGGGCCCGGATGACCCGTTTTTGGCGCGGGCAGGAGAGCTATTTTTCCGCGACCAGGCCGTCAACGTTCATGAGGGCAATATTATTACGGCAGATTTGAAAACGGCTGCGACCATGAGTGAACAGGATGCCAATAGAGGAGAGCTGGGAAAAACCCTGACCAAGAGCGGCATCCCGCTTCGAGCGTCCAATTTGGATGTCATGGTAGCTGAAAATTCTGACCTGTACTGGAACCGAAGCCACAAGTTTGATTTTGCCTTTGACCTGTCGTTCGGACGACCGGGATTGAGCGCACTGTGTCAGATCATGGAACGCTGGATGCGACATTTACTGATGAGCGATGTAAAGATTGCAGCCTTGCAGGAAATTGAGGATGAAAATTGGGCATGGCACACGGGTCTGGATGCGGAAAGCACCGCCTTACTCAATGACTTGTATGAGGGGTGTGAAATTGAAGATGATCGGATGGCCCGTCTTATTTCACTATTCCAGTTGAATTTTCGTGATTCTTCTGTGCTGCAAGGCCACATGGCTGGTCGACCCGTCTATATGGGGCTCGCGATGGATGAAAGTGGTCGTCTTCGTTTGAAGCCACAAAACTTGCTATTCAATATACCGTTGGCTTCTGCGCCAATGACACAAAAGCTTCATTGATAAGGGACTGATATGATTGATTTGTTTCCATTCTCAGGGTTTACCGTCGGTGTACTTGGCTTAGGCCCGCATGGTATCATGACCGCTCGTTCGCTTGATCTCAGCGGTGCCGAAGTCTGGGCATGGGATGATGATCCGGACAAACGGGATATGGCTGAAGAAGAAGGCGTGCCCCTCGTTGACCTGGGGAATTGTGATGCGCGTGAAATCGTCAGCCTCGCCATCGAAACCGGTATTCCCCATGACGGGATCAATGACCACGCCGTTGTCAAAGCGGTCCGCGATGCCCGCGGCGAAGTGATCAGTGACGCGGAATTGCTGGCCCGTGCCCAGCGGGATGCGGTTTATCTGGGGATCACCGGCACGGGCGATACGGACTTCCTCGCCACACTGACAACACATGTGATGGAGGTTGCTGGCAAGGATGTGGAGCTTGGTGGGATGGCAGACAAGCCCATGTTGGGCATGCATCCGCTTGGACTTGGCGGAACCTATATCGTTCTTATGCCGCCTGAAAAGCTGGATATGACGGTATCTATAACATTTGAGACCGCTATCTGGTACGGTGCCGATGCATCTTTGGATGAGGCGGCACTCACCGCTATGCGAAACATTTTTCACCGCCAAACCAAGCCCCGAACAGCGATTATCTCTATCGATGATCCCGTAAGTCGCGATATCTTCGATGCATTGTCCAAAGCAGACGAGCAGGTTGTGGTCGGCATATCGTGCAGGGAAGAAGTTCCCGGCGGCATTTATCTCTCCGGCAGCATGCTGGTCGATGATATACAGGGAAAAGCAGTACCAGTTACCGACCTTGGCAGTTACGACTCCTACATAGAAGATGAACAAAAGCGGGCCGCAGCCTTCACCTACGCCGCAGCGCTATCGTTTGGGATCGAGCCGCGCGTCGCCATGGCGTGCTTACAGGGGTTCTAGTGGCATCAGGTTTAGTTTACTGAATTCTGCTTCTGGCCGATTGCGGGCATCTGTCGATAACTAGGCCAAACTTCTGCTAATGGGATGGACCGGCTGCTTCCCCAGTGGGTTAGTCTGCAAAGACTTTAACCCGCGAATAAAAGGAGCAGCATCCCATGACCACCACA
>Ga0233433_10001231_pt1 | contig 25092 bp, 19 predicted proteins | sample SI_122_August201_5_FD_179868 | JGI IMG/M metagenome (GOLD analysis project Ga0233433, IMG submission 179868) | Seawater microbial communities from Saanich Inlet, British Columbia, Canada - SI_122_August2016_100_MG | ecosystem: Environmental > Aquatic > Marine > Inlet | place: Canada: British...
GCGGTTTTGCGGTGCGTCTCCGGGTGTTTTTGGACCCCCGGGCCGTCGCCCCTCGGGGCGCCTTCGCGCCCACTCGCCCGGCCCTGCCCGACCAGACCCTCTTACCCAACCACCACCCCGAAAAATACCCTGCGTCGCACTGCAAAACCGGCCCTCGGAAACTTGGGCAGTACCGACTAAAACCCGTAAGCCATTGATGACATCCATCTATAATGCTAGAGACCCTGGATTTAAGTACTATCTCAAATAATTCAGGGTTGTCTGAAGATATATACTTCCACCCTTCAAACATTACAGAGCTACAGAAGGATTTATTAATGTCCAGCCCCAATCTATATGACTAAGTATCAAAGGGCTGGGCGAGGGTATTCCCGCAGCGGATTTCGACATGCTCATTTTACAGGATTGTAAAATGGGCATGTCGCCTCGGAGCCGAGCAGGGATGGTCGGCGAGCTCCCGAAGGGCGCGTATCGCGCAGCGATGCGTGCATGAGCAAGGGAATACCCTCGCCCAGCCCGTACGCACCAAGCCAGCCTATCAGGCGATCATAATACAAGAAGGCTTCACAATCTCCATCGGCTCACCCACCGCACTCAACTTCCCACTCCCCGCATCAATGCGAAACACCACCACATTCTCCCCCTTATCATCCGCTCCCATATTCGCACACAACAACAATCCCCCATCGGCGGTAATCGCCAAATTCTGCGCAAAATTCCCCAGACTCGGCGCGATCTCCACCAGCGTCAAACAGCCATCGGCGCCAATCGCATATACCGCGATGCTATCGTGCAGACGGTTCGAGCAATACAGAAAACATCCATCCGGAGTGATCTTGATATCCGCCGTATAACTCGTGTCAGAAAAATCATCCGGCAGCGTCGAAATCACCTGCAGCTCGATCAAAACGCCGGCGTCTTCGTCATGGCGATAGACATTGACTGAGTTAGCCAGTTCATTGTTGGCGTAGACATATCCGCCCTGCGGATGATAGGTGAAGTGACGCGGGCCGCCGCCGCCGATGGTGCGCACATAGGGCTGAGCGAGCGGTGTTAAGGTCGCCGATCCCGCGTCGAGACCATAACCGACGACCTGGTCCATACCGAGATCGCAGGCATACATGCTTTTTCCGCTCGGGCTAATTACCGCACAATGCGCGTGTGCGGCCTCTTGTCTATTGCCATCGACCATACTCCCGCCTTCATGCGGTATAAAAGAAGCCATCTCACCAAGCGCCCCATCGGCCTGCAGCGGGTACGAGCCGACACTGCCGGACGTATAATTGGCGACGACCGCCGTTTGGCCCGACGGGTCCACATCCACATAACAGGTAGTGGTGCCATTGGCCAATTGCTCATTGCGTTTTTTTATTTCGCCCGAGTCACCGACGATCTCAAAAGCGGCGACATAACCGGGATCGCTCTCGAAAGCACCCGGCACATGTGTCGAATAAAGTGTCTTGCGGTCGGGCGAAAGTGCGAGAAAAAATGGGTTTTCGATATCGGCATATTCCTGTAGCACCTGCAATGCACCCGTCTCAGCATTGAGTTTACAGGCGGTAATCGCACCGGCGTCACCTGCAGCACACGAGGTGATAAAAATTAAATGTTCTTCAGCCATAATCGACTCCATTCGTGGAAGATGATTTGTCTCGAGCAAGTAGTAAGCCCTTTTTGGCCGGTAGGGTCAAGTAGACAAGCATCAATGCCGGACTGGAACGACATCCCGCCCGTCTCTATATTCAGGCAACACTTTGTCGCCACTACCCAAAGAAACCCGCAGGCATATGCACAGCAATGAACGTTTGGCCGCATGCAGGACCTGGATGCAATCCCGGCACTACGACGCCCTGATCATCCCCACCAACGACCCCCATTTTTCGGAATACGTCGCCGAGCACTGGCAAGCCCGCCAATGGCTGTCGGGCTTCAGCGGCTCAGCTGGCACGGCGGTTATCACCGCCGACCAGGCGATCGTCAGTGTCGACTCCCGCTATTTCCTGCAAGCCGAAAAACAGTTGGCCCCAGGTTTCTCCGTGCTCAAGCAGCAAGCAGCCCATACAACCGGGTATCTCGACTGGATCGCCGATGAATTGCCGGCTGGCAGCACAGTCGCCATTGATGACAGACTCTGCTCCGTCAACGGCGTCACGGATATTGGCGCGCGGTTGGCGAAAAACGACATCGAATTACAGCTATGCGAGGACCCCTTCGTCCAGTTGTGGTCTGATCGCCCGCCCTTGCCCAACTCCGAGCTATTCGAACTCGACATCGCCTATAGCGGTGTCTCACGCAAAGACAAGCTGCAATCGTTGCGCGCCGCACTCGCCGGACGCGCCTTCTTGGTAACCGCCTTGGACGAGATCGCCTGGCTGCTCAACTTGCGCGGCAGCGACGTGGAGTTCAACCCCGTGTTCTACGCCTGGTTGCTCATTGAAGAAAAGCAGGCCACGCTATGTTGTGATAATCCCATGCCGCAAAACGTGCGCGATGCGCTGACAGCCGACGGCATCACATTGCGTCCCTATGCCGACATCACCGAGTTGCTCGACCGGGAAACACTGACCGTTCACTGCGACTGCGCCCTGCTGCCCGCGCAACTCGGCCAATACGCGGTCGACCTAGCTTCGCCGATCACATTGCAGAAAGCCATCAAAAACACGACCGAGTTGACCAATTTGCAGCAGGCGATGCTCAAAGACGCGCGGGCTTTGCAGGCCTTTTACCGCTGGCTGAAAAACGAATCTGAACAACGGACGCTAAGCGAATGGGATTGCGTCGAACAACTCGACACCTACCGGGCGCAGCAGGGTAACTATATCGGGCCGAGCTTCGCGGCGATCGTCGGTTCGCGGCAAAACGGTGCCATCGTGCATTACCACCCAACCGCCGAGCAATGCGACCCTGTCGCACCCGGCGTCTTGCTCATCGACTCTGGCGGACAATACCTCGAAGGCACTACCGATATCACTCGCACTATCTGCATCGGCGAACCGACGCCCGAACAACGCACGCACTACACGCTCGTATTGCAAGGGTTGATCGCACTAAGCGAGGCGGAATTCCCGCGCGGCACCACCGGCAACCAGATCGAGGTGCTCGCCCGCCATCCACTGTGGAAACGCGGTCTCAACTACGGGCACGGCACCGGCCACGGCGTCGGCTATTTGCTCAACGTGCACGAAGGACCACAGTCTTTCGGTAGGGGGGCGGCGGCAAAAAATATCGCCTTGCAACCCGGTATGCTGATCACCATCGAACCGGGATACTACGTGCCCGGAAGCCATGGCATCCGCAACGAGAATATGGTGGCGATTACCGAGGCCGAAAACGAGGGTTTCTTGCGCTTCACTACATTGACGGTGCATCCATTCGACACGGAGATGCTCGACGACGAATTATTGGACGAGCGCGAGCGGGCATGGCTCGCCCAGTACAACGCGCACTGCGCGGTCTTATTGGGCGAAGCCGCCGCCTAACGCAGAAAAAAACACCGCCGCCGGATCGAGAAGAAACTCGTCTCGGCTCGTGATATTACTGCAAAGCCCCGCAAAACTGCGATGTCTCCGGCGCCCGATAACAGACATCGAGTTCGGGCGTCGCCAAACGAACATGGCCACCGACCCGCGATTCGAGACAGCGTTCGAGCATCCCGCAGACCAAGAGCGTCCGCTGTACCGGATAAGGCGCCACGCCAGAGGCGAACATTTCTTCGGCCTTGGCCATCAAGCAGGCCGAATAGGTAACATTGGGTTGTGGCGGCAACAGGAATTGCGTCGAGAACACTTCGCCGCCGACCTGGGCAGCGAAGGTCCAATCACTCACCGCACCACTGAGCAACAATAACGTCGCCCGGGTACCGTCGTTGTATTCGATAAAATAGGCCGACGGATTCTCCACCAATTCCTGCAATGTGCCGTCGTGCGCCAGGTCCTGCGGCCGACCGTCCGTCAGCGCGATACCACTGCGCGAATCGGAGCGCGCCAGCGCCCCTTCGAGCAAACGCCGCGACCAACGACCGTCCTCGCCCGCCCGCCATACCTCGTCACCGTCGATAAGCTGCACCGCGGCGATGCCCGTCTCGCCGCCGCGCCGGCGTTCGAGCATGCACTGCATCGCCTCCAAGGCGTGGTAGTCCATCGCGTCCGACCCGCCGACGCCGATCATCAGCGCATCCTCTATCTCGCATTCCAGCGGCAGTTCCAAGGGCGGCAAGCGAAAAGTTACCGGCAGCGAAGAGCCGGCCAAGAGCGGAAACTGCAACTGCTCGGCCGCCGCCACCATTTTTTGCGCCTTGTCAAAGCTATAGGAGAGATGTTTGTCGTTGAAGATCGGCACGCTGCGCCCGCTGGCACGAAACACCTCGGTGATCTCGGTAAAAAACTCGTAGCGCGGGTAGAGCTTCTGGCCTTTTTCGTTGTCCGGATACTCGCCGTGTTCGGCGATCAGCAATACCGCATCGACCGCCAATTCACTACCGCCCAGACACACCGCCTCGGCAATGCTCGGATAAATGGTAAAGCCGTGTTTTTTGGCCCGCCGCAGACTTAAGTCTTCTCCCTCTACAGGTGACTGGTCGACATATACGCCGACGATATCCATCTCTGGACGATGCCACTTGCCGTCACACGGATAGCCGTTCAAAAAACGTTCGCCCATATGATTGGCGTGATTGCGCCAGCCCCAGACCGTCGTGATCAGGGCGATTTTCTTGCGTTTACGCTCTGCCATTACGTCCTCCGAAAGGTCGATGCCTCATCGACCTGGTATTGAATATCCAAGTGCGGCGTAACCAGCTTTTTTTCGTCCTGCCACAGCGACTCGACCCCGGCGGCGGTAAGCCCAGTCGTCAACAATGTGCGTTCGATGGGATAAGGCGGCTGTCTGGTCAACATCATCTGCTCGATATGGTGGCACAACGGGTTAAAAAAGTTGGGCTGCATTTCGTGACCAGCGCCAAGATAAAAAAGCAGCGAAAAAGGGTCGGCCCGATCTTTAATCCGCGCCGCGACCGTCATCTCCTTTACCAGCCCCGGCATTAGCAGCATGGTGGCGCGCAAACCGTCGGCGTACTCGATCTGATAAGCCACCGGATCCCTATCCAGCAAACCCGGCAAATCCTCCCGCTCTGGATAGGTGTGGCGATTGCTCTCGTCAGCAGGTTTCAGGTTCAGGCTGCGACACAGACAAGCCTCGAAGAGTGCTGGATCCCACGCGCCGTCGTCGAGCGCCCGCCATACGCTGTCACCGCGCAACCCCTTAACCGACACCACACCCGTTTCACCGCCCCGGCGCCGCTCCGCCAATGATTGCAGGGCTTCTATCGAATGAATGCAATAGCTGTCGATATTACCCACACCGATGACGAGCATCTCTTCGACCTCGGCTTGCCAAGGCAGATCGACCGACGGTATACGTCGAGACACCGGCAGCGAGGAACCCGCCATAAACGGAAAATTCAGCTCGCGGCTGATATCGAACATTTCTCGCGCGCAATCCCAATTCCAGGAAAGGTGCTTGTCGCAAAAGACCGGCACGCTGCGGCCACTATTGCGAAAGACCTCGACGGTCTGCTGAAAAAACTCATAGCGCGGATAGAGCATCTGGCCTTTTTCGTTGACCGGGTAATCCCCGTGCTCGGCGATCAGCAAGACCCCGTCGACGGCCAGTTCGTCGCCGCCCAAGGTCAGTGCCTCGGCGATAGTCGAACACATCTTCAAGTCCGGGTGGCGTTCGACGCGTTCGCGACTAAGGTCGGACTCGGGAAACTGATCGACATAGAGCGAGACAATGTCCAACTGCGGATGGTGCCAACCACTTTCCCAGCCATAACCGCCCAGCAACCGGTCGACGATATTCTGCCCGTGCGAATACCGGCGGTATTCGGTCACCAACGCGGCAATTTTTGGCCGTTTGGCCGTAGATTTATTTTGTGCTGCCATAATTCCCCGATTAATGGGTGGACCAACCGCCATCGACGGCGCATCGACTGGCCTGTTATAAACGAAGAAGCCTCCAAGCACAACCACAAGACCGACGCGACAACGCGAACATCAGCCATTGCGGTTAGTCCACTATTGCGCCGAGAGCCAATCGAGACAACGCTGCGTATTCTGGTTCATGTAGATCGGATAAGTGTCGCCGTCAACAGCCGGATTGTACGTATAGAGAATCGCACGGCGACCGGTGTCGGTCCGGTTGCGGAAGGAATGATGCGCGGTATAGCAGCTGAAAATCACCAGACTACCGGCAAGCCCCGGCGCGTCCACCGAGATGCTCGGATCATCAATTGCCTCTTGAATGTGCCGCGGATGATCGTTGTCACGCGGCATTAAACCCTGCTTGTGACTACCCGGCACAAAGCGTAAGCAGCCATTTTCCGCCGTCGCGTCGTCGAGCAAGAGCGTCACGGTGACTAACCGATCCGTATGTGCCTGCCAATAGGCGTAGTCCTGGTGCAAAGGATAGTGAGAGCCGATAAACGGCGGCTTGTAGTTTAGCTTGTCCTCAAAGAGAAAGACCTCTTCGCCGAATATTTCGGCGACGGGACCGGTCATGCGGCGATCGTAGACGAGATCCCCCAGCGCGGGTACGACATCGATGATCGGTTCGATCTTGCGCACAACCGGCTGTGCGTCTATTTGTTCCGACTCGATCTGCAGGCGGGGGTTATCCGGAAGGACCGGGCCGGATTGCGCCAATAACTCGTCGGCGGCCCGACGTAGCGCGTCGAGTTCGGATTCGGTAAACGCAGGCTCGAGTACGACGAAGCCGTTTTCGTCGTAGAAGGTGACCTGTTCGGGACTTAGGCTGGGGGTAGACGTACTATTGTTCACGGACGACCTCGTATTTTGGCGTAGGTTCTATTTTATCGGAAATCTACGTAAAAAAAGGGCCGCGCAACACCAACCCCAATATAAATAAATAAACCTTTCTATTTAGCGGTCTGACCGTCGCCTTTTAGCAGGGCAAATGCCCAAAAATTCACGCGTCGAAATAACTCAGCCGATCGCCTTCAGCCACCCATAGCTCCTCGAACATCTTGCGTATGTCCGGCAGCGAAACCGTCGCGGCAGTCAAAGGATCCAAGGCACAGGCGTGAAACGCCGCCTCCTTGTCGCGGTCGAGCGCAGCACGCACCGCCAATTCCTGCACCGCGATATTCGTCATATTCAGCGCCGCGCACTGCGGCGGCAATTCGCCGACGAAGGTCGGATGCACGCCCTCACTATCGGCTAAACAAGGCACCTCGACGCAACAACGCGCGGGCAGATTGCTGATCGAGCCGTGGTTCATCACATTGCCGTTGAAGGCGAAAGGCACGCCCGTCATGCGCGATTCGATGATCATCGACGCGTATTCGTGCGAGGCCTTCATCGGCGGGATAACTACATTGTCGTCGTCATCGACGCCCGAATCCTTCATCCAGTCGCGCTTGCGCGTATTCTTCATCGACACCGCCTTGCGATCGCCCACCCCATAATACTCGCGCAATGCCTCGGTCCGCTGAAAATACGGCAGATACTCGGCGTTGTGCCGCGTACTCTCCGTCACGAAATAACCGAATTGCCGCATCATCTCGACGCGGACCCGGTCTTCGGCGAAACTCTCGTGCGTCTCGACGGCCTCGCGCAATTTCGGATAGAGATCCTCGTTGCCGTGCCGCAGGCGCAAGACCCAAGCCTGGTGGTTGATACCCGCGACCAGATAGCTGACATCATCGTAATCGACGCCGACGCCTTGCGCCAATTTCTTGGTTGTGCCCTGCACACTGTGGCACAGGCCCACATTCTGAATCGACGAGCCGACCGAATGCAGCCAGGTCAGCATGCACATCGGATTGGTGTAATTGAGCATCAGCGCGTCGGGACAGAAGCGCTCCATATCCATGGCAAAGCGCAAATGCTCGTCGGCCGTGCGCAGAAAACGGAAGACGCCACCGACGCCGATGGTATCGGCCACCGTCTGTTGCACGCCGTATTTGAGCGGAATCTCCACCTCGGACCTGTAGGGCTCGCCCCAATAAGCAGCCCCACCGATCGAGACAGCCGTCACCACGCAATCGGCGCCCGACAGTAAGTCTTTGCGATTAGTACTCGCGATTACCTTTCCCGGCAGGTTGTGCCCGTCAATCGCCCGCTGCACATAGTCCTTTACCTGGCCCAAGCGGGTTTTGGAGATATCGCATAGGGCGATCGTCGAATCTTTGAGCGATTCCCGCGCCAGAATGTCGATCGACAACCTGCCGCCGAAACCGCTACCCGCCCCGATAATTACTATTTTTGCCATTTGTCGCTCCTATCTGAAACCCACCGCCCATACCAAGCCGGCGAGTATTTGAACTCGCAATGAACATCAACACCCTGATAGCAATTTTCTATGTGCAACGTAGCTGCGCTTTTGAACTCTTGGCTCGTCTTCTGCCCCTTCTTTTTTGCTATGAAACATCTATCTCAGGCATGTGTGGGCAAAACGATAGCAAGTCTTAGGCGCCACTTGATCGCAGGCGCGGAAAACCCTTTTATACCCTTATGATACACAGAGCGGAAAATAACAAACTTTATCGCGGCCGACAGACTCCACGACGTCACCGACAGTATGCAACGCCTCTCCTTACGGAACTAACACCCTAAAATATTTGACGCCATGTTGAATACAATCCGCGTTCTCAGTTACAATATCCATCACGGTGCAGGCATGGACGGCGCCACCGACCTTGCACGACTGGCCAATATCATCGCCGCCATCGCGCCCGATATCGTATCCCTGCAAGAAGTCGACTGCGGGATGCCGCGCACAGCTAAGGTCGACCAACTGCGCGAACTGGCGGAGCAGACGCAGATGAGCGGACTGTTCGGCTGTGCCATCGACCGCCGGGAAGACGGCCAATACGGCAACGCCATCCTGGCGCGTTTCCCCGTGCGGCAGGTCGGGAACTACCCACTGCCGGGCGAACCGCGCGCGGTCCTGGCCGCGGAAGTGGATTTATCGTCGCTTTACGGCATCGAGACGACCGTGCTCTTTATGGCCACGCACCTCGACACGCAATCCGCTCCCCGCATGGCCTCGATTCCCCTAATTGAAGCAGCACTCGCGGCCCACTCCGGACAGCCGGCGATTCTGGCGGGCGATTTTAACGCCGTGCCGGAAAGCCCCACGCTCGCCGCACTCGGACAGACCTGGACCTCTACGACCGCTGACCGCGAGTTGCCCACCTTTCCGGACGAGGACCACCGACAGATCGACTATATCCTACTGCGCCCTGCCGCTCGCTGGCGCGTTGTTTCGGTAAAGGTGGCGGACGAAAAGATCGCTTCGGACCACTTGCCAATTTTCGCCGATTTGGAACTACTACCGGACACCACGCAGACGTGACCTATTTCAAGAAACTGTGAACCGCGATGAGCCTGACGACGCATTATACTAGACTGTGCGCCACGCGTATGGCGAATTCGGCCGCACCGAGCACCTAGATTATGTGCTGCACGAAGAGGGGCATATCATATTGTGGGAACGAGCAAACGAATTTCTTGATAAAGACCTGAAATAAAAACATACAATAGATCCATTTTACCGCAGCGATATATTTCACCCGGAGATCCGCAATATATGACAACCAGTACACCAGCCCCACTGCAAGCAGGAGTCGCCAAAGTCGACATCACCCGCACCGACTCCACGACGACCACCGATCCGCTCTACGCCAATATCGACGCGGCCACGATCAACGACCGCCTCTACGTCAAAGCGCTGATCCTAAAGCAAGACGACACCACCGCCGTGCTCATCACCGTCGACGCCGTGGCGATCGCCGAGATCGGCACCATCCGCGACGACTACCTGGCCAATGTGCGCACACAATTGCACGCCAACCTGCAAATCGAGGCGTCGAGCGTGCTGATCAACGCCAGTCATTGCCACGGCGTCGTGTGCAGCGACATTGTCGAACGCACGGTCGAGGCGGTCAAAAAAGCTGCGCAGAATATGGTGCCGGTCAAGATCGGCGCCGGCACCGGCCACGAAGACCGCATCATGGAAAACCGCCGTCTGCCACTGAAAAATGGCGGGGAGGCGGATGTGCGCCACGCCTATTCAATGCCCCCAGACGACGAAGTCACTGGTGTCGGACCGGTCGATCCGGAAATCGGCATCCTCAAGCTGGAGCGGGAAAACGGTCAAACCTTCGCCATCGTCTACAACTTCGCCTGCCACCCCATACAGGGCGTGCCCTCAGGCGGCAATACCGCCGATCTTAGCGGCTTCGCCAGTAAGGTGATCGAAGACTGCTCGGACGAGGGCACCGTCGCTCTCTTTCTGCAGGGCTGTGCAGGAGATATCAACCCCGTGCGCTATAAAGACGTTGACCAGCCCCGGGACGCCGAGCCGCTGGGTAATCTGCTCGGCTTGAGCACCCTGCGAGCCTTGCGCGACATCCCCAGCAAAAAAGGCGCAACGCTGAAGATCATCAACGAAAGCCTGGCGCTGCCTCGGGCCGACCTGCAACAATCCATTGTCGAGCTACAAGAAAAACAACAGCAATTACTGGAATCATTAAACGGCACCACCCTCAACCTGAAAACCTTCCTACCATTAATGGTGAAATACCACCTGGCTCCCGAATCTCCGTCGTATTATTCCCATCGCTATATGCACGAAGAAAAAACCGGCCGCAACCACTTGGCCAAATTCGACGCCGACAATCGCCACAATATGAACCAGTATATCGAGAATATTCACACGATGGAAAAAATAACGCGGGTGCAGGAAAACTTGCGTCTACTGCAGATGCACCAGGCGCAGAACGATGCCGCCGGCGAAGACACCCTCAAGGTCGAATTGCTCGGACTGCGGATCGGAGATTTTGTGCTGACTACTTTTCCGGGCGAGTTGTCAGTGCAGACGGGGCTCAGCCTAAAAAAGGCTTCACCGCACCCGTTGACCTTTGTCGCCGGTGTCACCAACGGCTATATCTATTATACCCCGACGGCAAAACAGCTTGAGAATCGCGGCGGCGCGCAGGAAGACAGCGACTGCCTGCTGGCACCGGAATGGCAGGAACTATACGAGAATAAGGCGGTCGAGATCCTGCAAAAGCTATAGGCCACTCCCCAACGCCCGCAGTCAATACAATTCAGACCGTGCCCGATCAGCCGTGCGAACACGATTCCCGCGCCATTTACAACTGCTCTTCGGTGTTCGCCGCTTACAACAACCCGTTGTGCCGCAACAGCGCTTCGGTGCTCGGCTCCCGACCGCGGAACTCCCGATATAAATCCATCGGGTGCTTGCCACCGCCCTGCGACAGGATCGTATCGCGCAGTTTATGCCCCGCCGACTGCACGGCCTGCTCATCGTCTAGCCCGGCCTCTTCAAACGCGCCGAACGCGTCGGCGCTCAAGACCTCCGACCACTTATAACTGTAATAACCGGCCGCGTAACCGCCCGAGAAAATATGCGAAAAAGAGCACAGAAAGCGATCCTCCTGCAACGGCGGTAAAACAGACATCTTAGCACTCACTCGGCGCTCCATGTCAAACGCCGTCTCGGCCCCGTCCGGATCGTGCACCGAGTGCAATAACATATCCATACGACCGAGCGACAACTGGCGCATCATCATCGAGCCGGCCATAAAGGTGCGCGCGGCGACGATCTTGTCGAATAAGTCATCGGGCAACGGCTCGCCCGTCTCGACATGAGCGGTCATACCGATGAGCGTCGGCTTGTGATAACACCAATTCTCCATAAACTGGCTGGCGATCTCTACCGCGTCCCACTCGACCCCGCCCAAACCCGCGACTTCGGCGTAATCCACCGTCGTCAGCATGCCCTGTAACCCGTGGCCGAATTCGTGGAACAGGGTCTCCACCTCGCGAAAACTCATCAATGATGGCGTATCGCCCACCGGCGGCGTGCCATTACACACCAGATGCACCACGGGCAAGTGCAAGCCGCCATCGAGCCAACGTCGGGACAGACAGTCGTTCATCCACGCGCCGCCGCGTTTTTCGGCCGGGCGCGAATAGGGGTCGAGATAGAACGACGCAATGCGCTGTCCGTCGCACGATACCTTGAAAAACTGCACATCCTCGTGCCATTTGTGCGCATCTTCGTCGTCGGCGCGCTGAATCTCGATGCCGAATAAACGCTCCGCCAACCCGAACACCCCGTCGAGCACCTTGCCCAGCGGGAAATACGGACGCAATTGGTCATCGGTATAATCGAATTTCTGCTCGCGCAATCGCTCCGACCAAAACGATACGTCCCAGCGCGCCAGCGGCTCCTGCTGGCCATTTTCGCTAGCCAGTGCCTGCAAGGCCTCGAAGTCCCTCTGCATATGCGCTTGCGAAGCCGCCTGCAATTCCTCCGTCATCCGCTCAACGGCCGAGGCGTCGGGCGCCATCTTCGAATCCAGGCTCCACTGCGCATAATCCGCAAAACCCAATAACCCGGCCTGTTCCTTGCGCAACTTCAGTATCCGGGCGACCAGATCACTATTATCGAACTCGCCGGTCGATGCGACCTGCACATAGGCTTTATACACCTGCTCGCGCTGCTCGCGCCCCCGGTGGTGTTGTATAAAGGGTTGATAACTCGGCAGGTCCAAGGTGATCCGCCACGGGCCTTCCTCAGGCGTGGCCTCGCTGCCTTCATTAGCCTGCGCATAGGACTGGGCGGCGACTTGCCGCAAGCTATTGGGCCAGCCCTCCGTATACGCCTTGCCCTCGACAATCAGCTCGAAGGCCTTGGTCGAATCCAGCACGTGATTGGAATAATCGGTGCCGATCTGCGAAAGTTCGGCCTCGATCGCGTTAAAGCGATCCTTCGTCTCGCCGGTCAACCCCACACCTGCGTGTTCGGCGGCGCGAATCTGCAATTCGACACAGCGCCGCTGCGCCCCATCTAACTTTTCCCACTCCGCCCCGTCGCGCATTGCCACCAAGCCCTCGTAGATCGGACGGCTCTGCTCGGCCCGTAAACCGAACGCGACGACTTCCCCCAATACCTCCTCGTGCGCCTCGCGTAAATCATCCGCGTTGCACACGCTCAGCAAATGCGCCACCGGCCCCCACGCATATTCAAAAGGCACGTCCAATTTTTCGAGCGGCTTGAGCAGGCCATCCCACGTCGGCGTGATGTTTTCTTCTAGCACCGCGATGCTCTTTTCCGCCTCCGCCAATACCTGTCGCACCCCCACCACAATATGCTCCGCCGCGACCTCGTCATACCGCGGCAATCCTTCGTTTACCAAAAGCGGATTGTTTTCGAGCGACATAATCTCTCCTTTTACCTCATGTGCAATTATCAATAATGGCCTATAGCAGCCGCAGTGTTCTATTGTCGATTAGATGATATAAAATGCAGCGATAGGTTTAACCTTGTAAAGAGCAGTCTGCAAGAGCAAATAGCGACATAGGTAACCTGGGGATCTATGCGATTTATTTTGAATAATTCTTGAACGTTCCGACGGTAGGTAGAGCGAAGGAGACTCCCCTCGACCTGACCGTTCGCTCCCAAGCTTAACCGTCAACCTATGCGCATCCGCCGCTGATAATAGGGCAAGAGAAAAAACACCAGCAATGCCCCGGCCAGCGCCACCGCCGCCAAAGGCCACCCGTGCCCTTGCGCGACCAAAATCGGTGTCAGCGTGACCATCACCACCTCGATGGGACCAAAACCCAAATAGGCCAGGGCAAAATCGTCGAGCAAATGCGACTCGCCCTCCGGGTCGACCGTGCGCAAAAGCGCGATCGCCATCGCCATCACGCCATTGGTCCAACCCCAAGTGTAAAGCGACTTCTCGAACCACAGTTCGCCAAAGGCCCGCGGCCCCCAAAAGCGAAAGAGCAACCAGTTGACCCCGATGCCGCACGCCAATAACGCACCGAGTGGATAGGCGTATTCGACTAGGATCGCAATATTGATTGAAGCAATGCCGAAGATTACCAGAAAATCGGTACTCGTGCCCCCCACCCGTACCATCGTCTTCGCGTCTATATAATGGTAAATTCCCAACCAGCTCAGAATCCGCTTTAGCCCAACCGCCACCAGAAATGCCCCGCAAAACGTCGGCAGGCGATAATGGCTCAGCAAACTACTCGAACCCTGTGAGAGCCAATAACCGATCAAGGCGACTGCCGCAACCAACCCCAAATGCAAAGCGAGAGGGTCGATGGTATTCGCCGAGACCGTCTCCTGGCCAATAGGACGACGTTCACCGACGGGCACCAACCCAGTACGCAAACTCTGTGGCAACTCATCGAAACGCGCAACAAAGCGGGTAGCCCCCCGTTGTGCGCCCCATTTGATCCAGGCCATGCCGCCGACAATCGACGCCAAAATGCCGACGGTCGCCGAAGTCATCGCCAACGGGCCGGCCGCCGGCCAACCCAATTCGCCGAAGGATGCGCCAATGGCGGCGGCGGTGCCGTGGCCACCGACAAAACCAGCGGCCAGGATCGCGCCAAAACCAGGATGCAGATCGGACCAAATCGCGCTCAATACTCCCATCGCCAAAGCCAGCCCAAGACCCCATTGTAGCAAAATAACGACGGTGGAATACGCAAAAAGCTCGGCGACGTTCCGGCCCACCGCACGCCGGGGGCCGCTGGCCGCGCTAAAGGGCAGGGTCACAAAAATCAGCGCGATCAGAATACCGGGATAAGAGGCGATGCTAGTGGAAAAAGGCAGCCAGCCCAAACCACTGGCCCCCAACACCAAACCCAAACCGCCGCCGATGACATTGGCGGGCAAAAAGAGTTTTTGCACTGCGCGCAGCCGGGCGCGCAGGACCTGTCCGACGAGCAGCAGCAGAGAGGCCAGACCGATATCAACGAATAGAGTCCAGGGGGTAAATTCCATATCAGATGCGCGGCATCACATTGCCGCCGCAAACCGGCAGATAACAACCGCTGATAAACTGAGCCATATCCGACGCCAAAAAGACGACGGCGTTGGCGATGTCTTGATCTTCGCCACGGCGACCGAGCGGCACGCTTTTGATATAACCGCTGTCGTCGGCTGGTTGGTCGCGGAACTTATCGCTGATCATCCAACCCGGTGCCACCTGGTTGACAGTGATATTGTGGCCGCCGATCTCCTCGGCCAACACCCGCAGCAAGCGGTCTTGCCCGGCCTTGCCGCTGATATAGGCCGACTGGTTCGGTTTGCACTGCATCGTGCATTCGGTATTTATCGCGATCACTCGTCCGGCCTCCTTGGCGATCATCGCCGGCACAAATGCCTTAGCCATCAATAAATTATGTATCACGCAGGTGTCGAACTGGCTCTGGTAATCGGCTTCGTCCTGCTCTAAGACCGAGACCCATTTATACTGGTGCACCGCGTTATTGACGATGATGTCGGCATCGCCCAACTCGTCTTGCACCCTGTCGCGCATAGCAAAAACCGAGCCCTTGTCGCTAACATCCGCCTGCACTACAATCGCCCGTCCACCACCGGCGACGATCTCTTCTTTCACGGCCTTGGCCTTCGCCTCGTTCTTGTAATAATGCAGGGCCACCGCCGCTCCGGCTTGGGCTAGCGTGCGACTAATCACCCGCCCGAGTTCGCCGCTAGCGCCGGTCACCACCGCGACCTGCCCCGATAAATCCATGCCGATCATCGTTGTCTCCTTTTATATCGCCAACTGGCCGCGCGCCTGTTCAATGGGAATATCCCGGCGCTGACGGTCGAGAAAAATACTGGTATGGTTATAACCGGCAGCACTAATATGATCGAGCGCGTCCTCGTAGTTCGCCGCCACCCGCACCGGATCGTGCGCATCGGCACCCATGACCACCGGAATGCCGCGCTCACACATCTCAGCGAGCATCTGCGGGCCTGGGTTCATTTCAGGATACCGTTTATTCAGTCCCGAGGTATTTATTTCCATCGCCGTGTCCGTCGCCGCTATGCGATCGAGACAACGCCGAATATCCCCCATCACCTGACCAGTATCCCAACCGGCCGGATCGGAGTTTTTTATTAAATCCGGATGTGCGATGGTATCGAAGAAACCGGTCTCCGCCGCCATCGCCAGGTGCTCAAAATAGGTCGCCGCAAGAGCGGCGGTGTCATCGGTGCCAAAGCGCGCTATATAGTCGGGAAGTTGCGGATGCACCGAACCGAGCACATGGTGAAAGTCCGCCATGCCAAGCAGGGTTTCTATCCACGGCTCCATACCGGGTACATAGTCGCATTCGATGCCGAGCCGGATATCCACCCGACCGGCCCACGCCTCTCGCGCCCGTTCGACCAGCGCCACATACTGCGGAAACTCCGCCACGCTCATCCGCACCCCCTGTGACCAGCCGTCATTGCACGGATTGTGGCACGTGACGACGATCCCGGCCAGCCCGCGCCGTTCGGCTATCGCGGCGTATTCTTCCGGTTCGCCGATGGCGTGTTTGCACAGCGGCGTGTGCATATGCATTTCATAGAGCATAAACTTCCCGTCTGTTATTAATCCACAAAGCGCGCGCGCCGCTCGCCCACATATTCGATATAAGTCGGTGCCGCGCACAAAACTTGCAAAACTTGCTGTTCCTCGTCGCTCAAACCGGGGTCGGTGACCACGGAGAGGTTATTCTTCAGTTGCGCTACATCATCCGCACCGATCAGCGAAGTGGTGACCTCTGCGACCGAGAGATTCCACTTGAGCGCCACGCGCGACAACAGGTCGCGATCGCCGATACCCACTTCCTCGCCCATCGCGAAGAGCCGGCCCTTTTGGAAGACCTCGCGAGTAATAACGGCCAACCCGCGTTGCGCAGCGGTCGGCAGTACGTTTTCTAACGCCCCGTCGTCGGCAAAGTTGAAGTTCATCGCCAGCGCGTCGAAACAACCCCCGTTCGCTTGCGCCAAGTAGGTGCGCCCACCGGAAAAATTATCGGCACTAGCGAAGCGGATCAGCCCCTCGCGTTTCAACTCGGCGACGTTATACCGCATTTTATCAATATAATCGAGGTCGGCGTCGAGCGCAGACTGCAAGAAGGGGAAGTTTAAAAAATCGATATGCTCGCGACCCATCAAAGCCAATATGCGCTGCACCTCGGCTTTCAGCAGGGCATAATCCCCCATCTTTTGGTTATTGGGGTCATAACCGTAGCCCATGCCCTCGGGGCGCGTCTGTATATAGATCTCGTAGGGCGGCGGGACTTCTTTCAGGTTGCGCCCCAGCGCCTCTTTCTCCGGGTCGATCGTCACGTCAAAAAAGTTTACGCCGTATTCATAGGCTGTGCGTAAAAGCGCGCGCCGTTTCTCGCTGCCATAGCCCTGGCCCTGATAGCCCGGTTTGACCGCGCTCTTGAAATCCTCGTTGAAACCGCGCGAACTGCCATCGGGCAGGTATTCATGACCACCCAGGCCGATCGCCGACAGTTCGATCGCCAGTTTTTCGACTCTATTGTATATCACCGTATCATCGCCGTATATGCGGCGCTTCCATCACCGCCCGCTCATCTTCTTCCATATCCTCCATATAGTCCTGGTAGGCCACCTCGTGAGGACCGCTGCCATAGGCCAAAGTACCTGGGCTGAATTTATAGAGCAGCGCCCGCCGCTGGTGCTGGGCCGTCCACGGCAGCGTGCCGTGCGTCAGGGTCTCGGTGAAGATCACCGCGTCGCCGGCCTTGCCATTGAGCTCAATTACCTGTTCGCGATGGTCTTCCCACAGGTGCATGCTTTTGGGCAAGGGCAGATTCGCCTTATGGCTGCCCGGCACCACGCATACGCCACCGTCACCCGGTCCCTCGTCGGCCAACAGATACTCAATCACAGTCAATCCGGTGTAGATGCGGTCATTCTTGTAGAAATAAACTTCCGAAAGATCCATCCGATCGGCGCCGCCGCCGTGCAGCGTACAGCCCTCACCACCGGCGTCCATCGCGATCAAGCCCGGCCCGTGGTCGAGGCGATAGCCCGTGCCGAGAATGCCTTCAAGCACTGGTTTCACTGTCGGGTGGACCAGCAGTTTGCGAAAGGGTTCGCACCAAGGCCTTTGCCAAGCAAGCATATTACCCATGTCGTTGCGCCGGGAGGTGCCCGCCAGGGTCTTCGAATCGCCAGCGGTCGACTCGGCCAAGGGTTCCAATGTTTCGATATGCTGGTCAATGCCCGCATTGAGCGCTTGCAATTCCTCGGCACTCAGCACGTCCCGAAGCAGCAAATAGCCGGTCAAGTCAAAGAGATACTTCTGTTCTTTATTCATGTATTCCCCTTTCGAAGCGCAATTCAATCTGCTATAATGGAGGTCAGAAATACAGTAGAACGCATATTCAGTCCCACAACATAAGGAACCATTGCCATGAGCGAAATCGCCAAAACCAAGCCCTTTCCAGCCCTCACCCCGGCCCAACGCCTGCATATCGAAATCTACGGCTATGTCATCGTCCCCGACGTGCTCAACCAAGACGAGATCAGCACCCTCAAGGACACCCTATACCACATCGAAGACGACTTCCGCCGCACCGGCGAACTGCCCGGGCCCAATTGTTTCAACACCAGCACCACCGAAACGTTCTTCCGCATCGATAACCTACCGCATCTCGCCCCGTGTTTTTTCGACTATATCACCAAGCCCTTTATCGTCGGCATGGCCGAAGAGATCATTGGTGGCCCAGCCCGGCTGCAGCAATCCGACGCGCATATCCGCCGCCACCTACCAGAAGAACCGACGAAATACGGATTCCACCGCGGCATCAACCCCGCCTACGACCACCGCGACAAAGGCCTCTACCACTTCACTTTTATCAAAGCCCTCACCAACCTCACCGACCTCGGCCCCGACGACGGCGGCACTACCGTAATCGCCGGTACACACAAAGTCCCGACCGATGTGCCGCAGGAGGCCATCATCGCAGCCGCGATGGACGCCCCTTCAATGATCCACAAGGTCGAAGCACCCGCCGGCTCGACGCTGCTATTCTACGAATCCCTGATCCACGCCGCCGGCATCATCAAATCGGACAAGGACCGGTTGCTCATCCTCGCTGGGTATATGCCGACGATGTTTCAGGCCTGGATGGACTACGACCCCGACCCCGATTTCGCACAAACGCTGTCGGACGAGCACCGCGCACTGATCACCGGCGAGCAGAAATTCCACTGGCCGCGCAACCCCCGCGACCTCGGCGTGCCGGCCGCGACCGTATAACGATCCTGGGGAATATGGAAAATAAAGCATCGGCTCATCCAAAATCCCAGAGAGTTGACGGTGAGCCAATGCCTGCATCTGCAAAACCGGAGGTTTCCTTGTGCGCCAATATTCACGTTCTACGCTGCTCTTCGTCGACGACCACCACATCCTCTACCGCAGCGGCACCCGGCGGACAATCCACCCGCTGACCCGCCACAGCACCGAGCCGGTTATCCCCGCGACACACCCCTGGGAACTCGCCATCGGTTGGATGAGCGTCTACCGCGATCCGGACACCGGCAAATATCAGCTCTGGTATCAGGCCTATAGCAATATTGAGAAACCCACGCCCACCCCCGACACCTTCGTCTGTTACGCGGAGAGCGACGACGGCATCGCCTGGAACAAACCCACCCTCGGGCTCTTTCCCTACAAAGACATCGCCGACACCAATATTGTGCTCGTCGGCAATGGCGGCCGCTCTATCCGCTATGCCAACTCGGTAGTCGTCGCCCCACGCGAGACCGACCCGAACAAGCGTTATAAAATGGGGTATTTCGATTTTACAGTAGATGCCGCCGGCGCCGACCGCCCTGGTTTATGTGTGGCCTTCTCGCCCGACGGCATCCACTGGACAAAGCACCGGCAAGCCCCACTAAGCCCCGTCGGCCACTTCAACCACGGCGATCTTGTGCCCCTCTCCCACGAGCCAGAAACCGGCCCGGCCTGGCACGTGCCGCTATCGATGTCCGATACGGTCGATATCTTCTGGGACCCACAGCGCGAAGTCTGGGCCTGGTACGGCAAGAGTTGGCTCGACGGGCCCGACGGCCGCATGGGCTGGAAGCACGGCATGGCCCGCACACAAAGCAATGACTTCGTTCACTGGTCAACGCCCGAGTTGCTGCTGACACCCGATGACGACGATCCACCGCATATGGAATTCCACTCGGCGCCCGTCTTCTACCTCGACGGCGCCTATTTCTGTTTAAACCAGGTGCTCGACCGCGCGACAAAAGGCGGCGTCATCGACATCGAACTCGGCCTCAGCCGCGACGGGCTAAACTTCATACGCCCCTTCCGAGACGCCCTATTTCTCGCCCGCAGCCCAGACCCTAAATCCTTCGATGCCGGCTGCATTCTCACCAACGCCTCGCCCATTATCCTCGACGACGAGATCCGCTTTTATTATGGCGGATACGACCAGGGCGCAACTGGCGCCGACGACACTAAACTCATCAGCGGTATCGGGCTGGCTACAATCCCGCGCGGGCGCTTCGCCGGCATAAGCCCCGTCGTGTACAGCGACCAGCAAACCCTGCTTACACCGCTAGAACATATCGGGCAGGTCACTCTAAAGCCGTTGGATCTTTCGCGGATCGAATCCATTACGCTCAATGCCGACGCACGGCAAGGCAACATCCGCGTTGAAATGCTCACCGAGCGCGGGCTGCGCATTAAGGACTTCACGAAAGAAGACGCGCTGCCGATCACCGGCGACGCACTGGATCATCCGGTCGTCTGGCGGGAAAAATCGCTCGCCGACCTAGGCGAGGGCCTGTTCATCTTGCGGGTCCACCTCGAATGTGCGACGGCTTATGCGATAGATTTGCTACAGCACTAAACGACAACTTGCATTAGCAAGAATTGACGAGGGCGCTTAATCCACCCGGGCCGCCGCATTGGCTTGCTCTGCCCGAACAATATATTCGCTAAGCGGCGTCCGTTCGAACGCGCGAATAATATCCTCTACCGCCAACGCCGGATCCAAGCTCTCCAGCTTAAACAATGTCTCTTGCCTACTGCGCAAAAACCAGGCACTCCTTATATTTTTTCTGCGCAGACCGATTTCGACAACAATTTTTATATATAGGCATACAAGGAGCCCGCCATGCCCAAGATCACCTTTATCGGTGCCGGCAGTACCGTCTTCGCCAAGAATATCCTCGGCGACAGCCTGTGCACGCCCGCGCTGCAGGATTCGGAGATCGCCCTCTACGATATTGACAAAACGCGTCTTGGCGAGTCCGCCGCCGTCATACGCGGCCTCAATAAAAAGATCAACGGCGGCCGCGCTGAAATAAAGACCTACCACGGCACACGTGAACGCCGCAAGGCGCTTGCTAACGCCGATTTCGTCGTCAACGCCATCCAGGTCGGCCGCTATGACCCCTGCACTATTACCGATTTCGAAGTAGCCAAGAAATACGGCCTGCGCCAGACCATCGCCGACACCATCGGCATCGGCGGCATCTTCCGCGTCTTGCGCACCTTCCCGGTCATGCTCGACTTCGCCCGCGACATGGAAAAAGTGTGCCCCGATGCTTGGCTCTTAAACTACACCAACCCCATGTGCGCGCTGACCGGCGGTATCCTGCGCCAAACCGAGATCCGCACCGTCGGCCTCTGCCACTCGGTGCAGGTCTGCGCCACCACCCTATTGCGCAACCTCGACATGCTCGACGAGGTTGAGGACCTGCAATGGAAAATAGCTGGCATCAACCACATGGCCTGGCTATTGGAAATCACCGACGGCGGCAAAGACCTCTATCCCGAGATCAAAAAGCGCGCGCGCAAAAAACTCGCCGAGTGGCGCAAGGGGCCGGACAAAAACTTCGATATGGTACGCCTCTATATGATGCTTAATTTCGGCTATTATATTACCGAGTCTTCCGAGCACCTCTCCGAATACCTGCCCTACTTCATCAAATCGCAATATCCGGAATTAATCGAAGAATTCAATATCCCGCTCGACGAATACCCGCGCCGCTGCATCGACCATATCACGCGCTGGGCTGACCAGAAGAAATCTCTGCGCGGCAACAAGCTAACCCACAAACGCAGCCACGAATACGGCTCTTATATCATGGAGGCCATCACCACCGGCAACCCCATCGTCATCGGCGGCAATGTGCTCAACAATGGGCTGATCACCAACTTGCCGTCCAAAGCCTGCGTCGAGGTCTCGTGTCTCGTCGACAAAAACGGCGTGCAAGGCACCTATGTCGGCGATTTGCCCGAGCAATTGGCCGCACTCAACCGCACCAATATCAACACCCAGTTGCTCACATTAGAAGCGGCCTTTACCGGTAAAAAAGAGCATATCTACCACGCCGCTATGCTCGACCCGCACACCGCCGCCGAACTCTCGATCGACGATATCCGCAAACTCTGCGACGATCTGATCAAGGAACACGGGACGTGGCTGCCGAAGTTTAAATAGAGCAAGATCCCCGCGCTGAACCACGCCCGGGGTACACCATCAAACGAACAATAGAAAACCTCCCGGCGAAAGCACACTGGGAGGTTTTCTCGCGTTAGCCGTTAACGCTATATTTCTCAACTGGCGGAAAGCGATCATCCGGCATCCGCTGCCCTGTCTCTAACCCTAACGAATCAGTGATTACGTGCTCTTGCCCGCTATAAGCCGCCTCCCTATCCACTAAAATAACCACATGTGCCACCCGCCATTCCTCTGTCAGATTCGCCCCCGCCGCATGCATAATCATGCCATTGTGAAAAGTGCAGTCACCCGCCTTAAGCGGCACAGTCAACCGCGGCCACCACTCCAGATCGGGTTTTTCGACCTTCCACCGCTCTTGATCACCAGTGCCGATATTCGGCAAGTCCTCCACTTCGTGCGAGCCCGCGATAAACGACATACAGCCGCGCTCGACAGGTGTATCCTGCAACGCGATCCAAGCCGACAGCGTATGCCTTGGCTTAGTAAACGGCCACTTTATCTGGTCCTGGTGGAAGGCCGTCGGCTGCGCCTTCGACGGCTCTTTTGCCAGTGTGTGGTCATGCCACAGCCGCATTGGGATCCCCGCCAGTTGCTCTGCGATAGCCCCTACTTTGGGATGCAACGTCAACAATTTTAGCAGGTCGTTGTCCCGCCAGACATCGACATACTGATGAAAAGCCTCCGCGTAGTTGACGGGTCCCCCCTTCGGGGCCGACTCCAGTAACTGCAAGGTCATCTCGCGATAATGCGCCGCCTCTTCGCGGCTGATCACCTGTTCGACCTTTATGATACCATTGCGGCGGTACTCGTCCAGCATCTGTTCGGAAATCCCCGTATCCATCTGTTATACCTTTCTTAGTCTCCGTCTACTCGAAAATGGCGCAGGCCCGGACAGGACGTTAACAAATACCCTGCGCGGTCAGCCCCACAGCCCCCGCACCCAGCGCTATAATCCTCAACAACTCTTCCTATAACAAAAACAGCCTACTACAACCCCTCAAGGATAACATTATTAGCGCGAAAGCCACCTGAAGACAGAATTTCGGCAACACTGCAGCCATCCTCGTAATAGTCACCGCCGCCCGGATATTCCCTGCTGCCGTCGAAGTAGAGGACCGCGGGCAGCCGATCTGCGGCGATGGCGTTGACGCCCACCGCTTTTTCGACGCTGGGGCAATTGTAGGCCCGGCCCGGCTCTAAGAAAGGCCGTATGCTAAAAGTCTCGCCGCCGTCAAAAGATAATAGCCATATCAGCGGCTGATCTAGTCGTTCGCGCATGCGCATTTCGCGCACTGGTTTACCCTGCTGCCATTCGTCGTTGAACGGCGTGAGCGTGACCAAGAGACACAGCGCGTCATCAGCGCGCAACACCACACTGCATTCGAGCGCACGCATATCGGGATAGACGCGTTCCCAATACTCGTTCACCGGCACTTGCTGCAAATAGCCTTCGGCATCGGTCGTCACCATGCGGCAATGCCCAGGCGCCACGCCGTGGTCGATATAGAAGGAAAAAGGGCGGCCGTGCGAATCGACCACCATACCGCCTTGGCGGATCTCGGGCGGCGGCAACGGCTCGTGGCGCGAGCGCGTATTGCGCGACAGGATATCTAAGTCTTCAGGCCGAGCCGGTAACATTACTACCCCTCCGTCCGCCCGCGTCCAGGTCTCGCCACGATCACCGCTGCGCACATAACACGTCGCCTGGTGCAAACCGCGGCCATATTCGTCCTGGCCCTCGTAGAAGTCAATAATCGCGTGCAAGGTGCCGTCCAGTGCGGCGTCCATCTGCATATGGTAGGCGGCGTAGACCTGGCCGTATTCTTCGCTGAGCGAGACGAGGCGTTTCGGCGGCAACCACTCGCCGCCGGGCAGACGACGATATAAATCGACGCCGCGATCGTGGCGTTCGGTGCCATTGCCACGCAGCGTCAGGTAGAGCATCCCGTCGGGGCCGCAGAGAAACACCGGATAGGTGCCGACGCCGAGCGGCACCGGCTCGGTCCACTCTGCAACATCGTTGCGCGCCAAGGCATGGCACCAGCGTACCGGCGTACCGTGCCCACCCAATACGGCGTGCAGCACGCCATCAGCGTCAATGGCCAATACGGCGCGCGCATGGTTATCAACGCCCGCATCCAGCGTGACCGGATCGCTCCAACGCCCCGTCGCATGCTCGAAGGTGCGCACGCGGTTATAGTAGCCCTCACGGGTCACGTCCTGCCAGGCCACATGCGTGCGTCCATCGAAGGTGATGATCTTGCCGCTATCGTTCGTGGCGCGTTCGCTGCCTTGTTCGGATATAATCTGCATAAGTCCTATTGTTTTGTTACCATCCTTTACACTAAACCTCTACCGCTATTCGCTACACCTGCGGCACGCCGTCGGCGCGGCAACGGTGGGGCGTATGATGCTTTCCCGCCAACAAATCAGCAGCCGTCCAGCCCAAATTACCGTAGCGGATGGTGCCGTAGCGGATAAGGCCCTCATCGGCAAAGCAGCGCACATTGGGCAGGTCCATCCAAATCCGCAGCAACAGTCTTTTTTGTGCTTCGTCGTCGATCGGCTCGTGACCGGCCCGACCATGGAAAACGGTGTAGTTATTGCAAAAGGCGAGATCACCTTTGTGTAGTGGGAAAGTATAGCTATGGGCAGCGGCCGTCTCACGGATGAATTTGAATATGGCCATTTCCTCGTCCGTCATCTCTTCGCC
>Ga0233433_10001232_pt1 | contig 25080 bp, 22 predicted proteins | sample SI_122_August201_5_FD_179868 | JGI IMG/M metagenome (GOLD analysis project Ga0233433, IMG submission 179868) | Seawater microbial communities from Saanich Inlet, British Columbia, Canada - SI_122_August2016_100_MG | ecosystem: Environmental > Aquatic > Marine > Inlet | place: Canada: British...
ATGCGTTCTGTGACATGGGATCTTCCTTTTCAAGTAAGTTGTGTCGGGTGAGTAGGGTCAGGTGGATTCGGCCGGTGCGGTGGCGCGGTCGGATGAATTGTTCAAGATCGATTTGAGAACCGCCTCGGCACCGGCGGCGCTGAAACCTTTTGATTTGAGCCGGGCTAAAAACGCTGCGTTGATTGCGTAGGTTTTCATGGGTCGATCCTTTCGTGTGTTGAGGTTAAGCATTTAACTTGTTTTTTGCAAGTGAGCTGGAATGTAAATAAACCAGTTGTTTTTTGCAAGATATTTTTTTAAAATGTCAAAATGAGAAATGAAAACAAGATGCGCCAATCGGGGTGCCCGCTGGCTTTTGGCCTTGATACCTTCGGTGACCGCTGGAGTTTGCTGGTGCTGCGCGAAATGATGGTGCGTGGAAAAAAGACCTACGGCGACTTCCTCGAGATTGATGAGGGGATCGCCACCAACGTCCTCGCCGACCGGCTCAAGCACCTGGAGACCGAAGGCATTATTTCAAAGTCGCGCGATCCGGATAACCGCCGGAGCTATCTTTATACGCTCACCGACAAGGGCCGCGACCTGGCGCCGATCCTCACCGAAATTATCTTGTGGGGCGGCAAATATGATAAACGCCCGCAAGCCCGCCGCGAAGCCGTCAACAAGGCCAAGAAAAACCGCAAGGGTTTCGAGGCCGCCATCCGCTCTCCCGAATAGGCCGTACCCAAACAGTTGCCCGATGACCACGCTGCCATGATGTATATTTCTTTTAGTGAATTTATTTCATATGTTAATAATATTTTGTCTATTTAATTATTTTTTGGACATAGTTATATTCGACGCAACAGAACAATACGACATACCGACACAAAGGAGTTTCACCATGATTGCCCTGGCTAATTCATCGAACCGCACCGTCAATCCGGCCGCCATCGACAATTACACACGCAAAGCCCGGCGTCTGCGCTCAGATGCATTCCGTCGTGTGCTGCGGACGATGACCCCGCATCTCTAAGTTAATCTCGTACTTTCGCTTTCTCTCTCCTGCCTTTTTCTCTCCTCCTCCCTCCACTATCCGGCGGCCTGGCGATTGCCTGGCCGCCGGAACCCCTGTTAAACAGGGCGGATGAAGAAATCCAAAAAAGCCAAGCCGCGCCCAAAGAAGGCGAAACGCCGGGTTAAGAAGCCGACGCTGAAAGTGCGCCCGGCACCGCGCTTGGTGCCCGAAGTCCCCACACTTCCTTCATATGTCAATGAGAGCCCCGACACGCCAGCGCAACCGCTCGCCCAAGCCGGCGCGGCGCTCAGGCGTGGCGACCCGCACGCGGCGTTTGATCTTTGCCGCGAAGCGCTGGGTACCGACCCGCAAAACGTTGATGCCTTGAGCCTTGCGGGCGTCGCCGCATTTCAGGTCGGGCTTATCGACGACGCGCTCAACCTGTTGCGCTCCACCGTGTCCTTCGCGCCCAAACACGCCGAAGCGCAAACCAATCTTGGCAACGTGCTGGCGCATGCGGGTGAATTGCAAGAGGCCGAAGCCGCCTACCGCGCCGCCATGGCGGCCGATCCCAATTATGCAGAAGCGGCTTTCAACTTGGGCCGGTTGTTGGAGTTGGCCGGCGACGCCAGCGGCGCGGCGGCGGCCTACGCACAAGCCTTGGATTCAAACCCCGCCCACGATCTCGCCCAACAGGGCCTCGGCAATGCGCAAAAAACGCTCGGCCAACTGGCGGCGGCGTCGGACACCTATCAGGCGTTGCTCGCCCGCACGCCGAAATCACCGGAGGCGCGAACCAATCTAGCCGCCGTGCTGCAAGAGCTGGGTGATTTCGAGGCGGCGGCGGATGAATGCCGAAAGGCGCTGACTGACGCGCCGGACCTCGCTGAGGCCCGCTACAACCTCGGCATCGCGCTCCAGGAACAAGGCCGGTTCGAAGACGCCATCGACGCCTACGAAACCGTCCTCGCCGCCCAGCCCGACAATGCCGCCGCATCGCTCAACATTGCCTACGGGCTGCAGCAGATGGACAAATTGGATGAAGCCGCCCAGGCCCTGGATCGCACCATCCAACTCGACCCCGATTTCGCCAAGGCCCACGTCAACCTGGCCGACTTGCACCTACAACGCGGGGATGCGGCCGAGGCCGTCGCCGTCTGCGATGAATTTCTCGCCAGCCATCCCGCCAACACCGACCTGATGGCCTTCAAGGCCATCGCCTTACTCGATGCCGGTGAGCCTGAGGCCGCCGCTGCGCTGATCAATTTCGAACGCTTCGTCAAATACAGCCTGATCACCCCGCCGGACGGATTCGCCACCATGGTGGACTTCAACACAGCCTTGTCCGACCACGTGAAAACCCACCCGTCACTGAGCTTCGCGCCGCAAAGCCACGCGACCCGCGAAGCGCGGCATTCGGGCGAATTGCTATCAGAACCACCGGAATCCAGAGAGAGTCCCATAGCGGCGCTCGAAATCGCCATCCGCGATCAGGTTGATGCCTACCGGACCACCTTCGGCGCCCATCCTGACCATCCCTTCGCCGCCCACGCGCCGGGCGCATTGGACCTCAGCATCTGGGGCGTCGTCATGCAGGCCGCCGGCCATCAAATCCCGCACATCCATCCCGCCGCCTGGCTCAGCGGGGTGTATTACCCGAAGGTGCCGGACGTTGTGGCCGCCCAGGCTGCCCAGACCGCCGAGCACGCCGGATGGATAGAATTCGGCCGCCCGCCGGATCATTTCCACAATCAAACCCAACCGGACGTCCGCGCCATCCAACCCGCCGAAGGCCTGATGGTGCTGTTCCCGTCCTACGTCTATCATCACACCGTGCCGTTCGAGACCGGCGGCACGCGGATATCCATTGCCTTTGATTTGATCGCGAGAAGACAGGCCAAAAAACAGGAATGTTGAGATGCAGATAACCCCTCTTTCCGGCGCCTTGGGCGCCGAGATCACCGGCGTCGATCTGGCGAACTTGGATGCCGCCACCGGGGCCGCCATCAAGGACGCCTTTCACGAACACTTGGTTCTGGTGTTCCCGGACCAGGACGTGCCACCGGCAGCCCAGGTTTCCTTCACCGAGTTGTTCGGCCCGGTCGAGCCGCATCCCTTGAAGACCCGCGCCACGGTCGACGGCTTCCCGCACGTGTTGATCATCGAAAACAAACCCGGCAAGCCCGGCGCGCCGAACGATTACTGGCATTCCGACATTTCCCACGCCGAAATGCCGCCCGCCGTCTCGGTTCTGCATGCATTGAAAATTCCGGGCGACGGGCGCGGCGACACGATGTTCTGCAACATGGTCAAAGCCTTCGATGGTCTTTCGGAAACACTCCGCGATACACTGACAGGCATGCGCGCCCTGCACAGCGGCCAGGCCACCTATAAGCGCAGCCTCGGCCACTCAGACGCGCGACGCATCAACCCCAACGAAGTGAAACCGCCGCGCGCCCACCCGATTGTCCGCACCCACCCCGAAACCGGCCGCGCTGCGCTGTTCGTCAATCCGCATTTCACCATCAGCTTGGAAGACATGACCGCGGAAGAAAGCAAACCGGTGCTCGATGTCTTGTACGCCGCGGCAACCAAGCACGAAAACATCTACCGCCATAAGTGGCGCGTCGGCGACGTCCTCATGTGGGACAACCGCGCGGCCATGCATTACGCGTGTTACGATTACGACGACACCATGCCGAGGAAGCTGCACCGGACGACGGCGGGCGGGGATGTGCCGGTCTAGCGCTGAGATCTGCTGGCCTTCCAACGCAACTTGAACTCATGATAGGAGTCTCGGATTGACCCTAAGTAGACGGCAATCTGTGGGTTTAACACTCGATTATCAGGACTGGTCAGTCTCGGCCTGATCGTATTGAACAGCGAGAAGCTCCGGCCAGATGGTGATCGTCGCTTCCCCACGCTTCAAGCTAAAGCGGAATGCCCACTTGCGAAAATAACCACTCGCAGGTGCGAACTTTTCGGGTTCGCGCGCGAAAGTTTCTGTGAATCGACCGTTTCGTTTGATTTGTGCAATTTCGGACCATGGAACGAAGATTCCAAGAGGCGTTCGTGGGTGAATCGTCATGCCATCGCGATCAATGATAAGTCCTGGGGCATCACTCAAGAGTTTTTGTCGCATTGCCAATGCGGCCGCCCCACCAATTCCAATTAATACGAACCCGCAGACTAATGAGACAATTAACTTCAACGGATCGTGCATTTCTCGGCCCGCGTTGATGAGAAGCCAAATGCCAAAAAGAAAGGTTGCCCCAAACAATACTGCATACCTCATCAAATTTGTTTTGCTGTACGGAAAGGTGAGCACCTCGTCATCCATGCCATCTGGTTGAAAAATACTTACATCGAATTTTTTAGATGAATTTTGTTCGCGCCAGCGTACGGCTGAATTCACAACCCAAATGACGAATCCTGGGCATGCCCAGAAGAGAAAATATGACCACCAATCACTTGGCTCATCGCCGTCATATTTCTCTGCGCTAATTCCAACTAACATCAAGGAAGTGGCAAACAGAAACCAAAAGGCTGCGAAGGCAGACACAATTTCGCGATAAGGCAATTTGAGCAGATTGAACATGGAAGCAGGTGCCATGGCATTCGCACCGGTCCACGCATCCTTGAGAAATTGCCGTAAGATGATCATCGAGAGTCGGGTCCGATCTTTGTCAGAAAATCAAATGACTATAGGTCGACAAGATTTAGTGAATGATAAACGATAATTGCCTTGATTGCTGGTAAGGCTCAAGGTGAGCCGCTCGAGATTTGTTTCGCCGTATTCTTACATGTGTCTCACTTCCCTCTTCGTCATCACCGGGCTTGACCCGGTGATCCACGACTTTTTCTCTCTCGGTTTCGCGCGCGCCGGAAGTCGTGGATACGCGGATCAAGTCCGCGCATGACGGGGTTGCGTGGGGTCACGATGGGAACTGATACTCTTCACCCCTTCGGATAAATCACCAACTGGGTCTGCGTCACCAGCGCCGCCAGTTTGCCGGTTTCGGTCTCGATGCGGGTTTGCCAGATTTGGGTGGTACGACCTTTGTGGATAGGGGTCGCGATGCCGGTCATGATCGTGTTTACCGGTACGGCGGCGAGGAAGTTGGTTTTGCTTTCGATGGTTGTCGTCGCCAGGCCTTCATCCAAGTCGACCATGGTGCCCGTGGCGCCCAAGGTGTCGGCAAAAGACATGATCAAGCCGCCGTGGGCGGTCTCGTGACGGGTGCAGAGGTCGGGCCGCACCTCCAATTCCGCGACGACGCGATCAGGGTCCGCATGAGTGAACCGGATTCCCAGCGTCTTGCCGTAGGGCAGCGGATTGGCATTCAGTTCGTCGGCCTTGGTCATCAGCTCGTCTCCGTTTTTCACCACATTGCCGCGCGTGTTCGAAGCTGCCAGGATACGCCGCTGTAGATTGAGGAGACAAGCCGATGCCCATGGACCCCAACACTTATAACCCCGCAACCTTTAAGGGGCTGACTTTTCACGACAGGCTGGCGGCGTTCGAGGACGGCTCGGACAGCCCGCGCGACTATATGGAGCGCTGCCTGGAAACCGTGGCCGCCGAGGAGCCTGTGGTTCAGGCTTTTGCGTTTTTGGATAAAGGCCTGGCGCGGACGGCGGCGGATGAAAGCACGGCGCGTTGGAAGGCCGGCAAACCCTTGTCGGCGATTGACGGCATGCCCGTGGGCATCAAGGATTTGCTGGAAACCAAGGACATGCCGACGCAGATGAACTGCACGGCGTACGAAGGCAATTTTCCGAAGAACGACAATTCCCTGGTCTGGGCACTGCGCCAGGCCGGTGCGGTGATTTTCGGCAAGACGGTGACGGCGGAATTGGGCGGCAGTCATCCGGGGCCGACGACCAACCCGTTTGATGCGACCCGCACGCCCGGCGGCTCATCCTCGGGCTCCGCGGCGGCGGTCGGGGCATCGATGATGCCCGCCGCCATCGGCACCCAGGTCGGCGGCTCAATCATTCGCCCGGCGGCCTATTGCGGCAACGTGGCGTTGAAACCGAGCCAGGGCGGCCTGCACCGGGGCGAACGCCAAACCACGTCCATGAGCACCCACGGGCCACACGCAAATTCAATCGAGGACATGTGGCAAGTCGCCATTGAGATCGCGTCCCGGTCGGGTGGTGATCCAGGCTGCAACGGGCTGATGGGGCCGATGAGCACCCCGGCGGCGGTCAAGCCGGAACGCTTGGTGGTCTTGGAAACCGAAGGCTGGGCGAAGACGGACGACGCGTCGAAGACGGCCTTCGCGGCACTCATGGAAAACTTGGAACGCGCTGGGATCACACTAATTCGACGTGCCGATAGTGCCACCGTGGAAAGCCTGGAGAGTTCGATCAGCGATGCCACCCACGTCTGCGGCGTGATCACGGCCTGGGAAAATCGCTGGGGGCACCGCAATTTGCTGAACCAACATCCGGACGGTACCAGTCAACGGATCAAAAATACCCTGGCCGGTGCCGAGGCGATGACGCCTGATGACTATCGTGATCTGGTACTTCGGCGCGAACATGCGCGGGTTAATCACACAGCCCTGGCATCCCTGGCCGACGCCGCCATCACCTTTGCCTGCCCCGGCCCGGCGACGCCGTGGTCCGGTGACAAGCCCGGCGAGCCCCTGGCGGCGCGCCCGACCGGCGACGCGGTCTATAACTACCCAAGTTCCATGCTGGGCGCGCCGGTGGTCACGATTCCGATGATGGGCGTGGACGGCCTGCCGGTGGGGTTACAGGTTATTGGCCAGCGCGAGCAAGACGCCGGGATGTGCGCCATCGCGCGCTGGATATTGGCGAACGTCGCGCCGACGACAGCTTGACGTTAACCGGCTGCGGCAACTTCCTGGAGTTCGGGCCGGGTCGCCTGAAATGACGGGCGGGCCTCCATGGCGGCGGAAAAAGCAACCAGCCGGGGATAGGCGTCGCGCCAAGCGAAATCCGGCATTCTGAGATCGAGATAGGCGAGTACGCAGGCCGCCGCCACGTCGGCGATGCTCATACTGTCACCAACGAACCATTTCGCGTCGGGCAGCATTTGATCCAACACCTTGACCCCGGCTTCCGCCTTGCCACGCTGGCGCGCCACCCATTCGAGGCTTCTGAGCGCTTCGGAGCGACCCGCTTCAACCACCGTCAGGACAACCGCGTCGCAGATGCCGTCGGCCACGGCCTCGACGCGCTTCGCTGCGACCCGGGCCACCGGATCGGCTGGAATCAACGCCGGCGGGCGGTCCAGGGTCTCTAAGTATTCGATGATGACGCGGCTGTCGAAATAACTCTCGCCGTCGTCGGTGATCAGCACCGGCACCTTGCCCAAGGGATTGAAATCCACCGTCTGCGTATCGGTTTTCCAGGGATTGTCCATGAGTTCTTCGAAGGCGATGGCTTTTTCAATGAGCGCGATGCGGGCCTTGCGGGCGTAGGGGCTGGGCTTGGCGATAATCAGTTTCATGGGCGTGACTATATCATCCGCCGACGCCCTGTGGATTCTTCAATTCATCGGCAATTTCAATGGTGACCCCAGGATTTTACTATTTTTCGCAGGCCCACGGGAATGATAGGTTGCGGCTCCTATCGACAATAATTTGTGCACGATGAACGCGGGAGATTTGGGTTATGGCTGTCGACAACATTGAACTGAATGGGATCACCTACGCGTGGCCGAAGAAACCGGTGGCGGTTGTCTGTATTGACGGCGGTGACCCGCTCTACATGGATCATGGGTTCTCGGGCGGCATTATCCCAACGATGACGCGGTTCCGCGACGAAGGCTTCTATGCCGTGGCCAGAGGCTCCATGCCAAGCTTCACGTGCCCCAACAACATGTCCATCGTGACCGGCACCGAACCCAACCAGCACGGTATTTCCGGCAATTTTTATCTCGATCGCAAGACCGGCGAGCCCGTCGTCATGACTGAACCTGGCCTGTTGCGCTCGCGTTCCGTGATGGCCGAGTTTTCACGCCATGGCGCCAAGGTCGCTTCGGTGACAGCCAAAGACAAGCTGCGCAAGCAACTGCAGAAAGACATGGACCTGTCGAACGGCTCGGTTAGTTTTTCGGCCCAGTTCGCCGATCAATGCACGGTCGCGGAAAACGGCATCGACAATGTCTTGGACTACGTCGGCAAACCGCTGCCCGACATGTATTCGGCCGACCTGTCACTGTTCGTCCTGGACGCCGGCATTCGGCTTTTGGAAGAACGCCGTCCGGACATCCTCTATCTCTCGCTGACCGACTTCATCCAGCATGCCCACGCGCCGGGCGCGCCGGAGGCCGATGATTTTTACAAGGAACTCGACGCCCGCTTCCAACGCCTCCAGGAACTGGGCGCCATCGTCGCGCTGACCGCCGATCACGGCATGGCCGACAAGGCCGATGCGGACGGCAACCCCAACGTCATCTGGTTGCAAGATATCTTGGAAGAAGCCTTCGGTGAAGGTTGCTGCCAGGTGATCTGCCCGATCACCGACGCCTTCGTCGGCCACCACGGGGCCTTAGGCGGGTTTGTCCGGGTCTATTGCAACGACGGTTTGACAGCCGACCAAGTCCTGGACGCCATCAAGGACGTGCCCGGCATCGGCAAGGCCTGGAACGCGGAAGGCGTGGTCGAGGAATTGGAACAGCCGCTTGACCGCGAGGGCGACGTCGCCGTGATGGGTGATGCGACGACGGTCATCGGCGCGCGCGCCGTCGATCACGATCTTTCCGCCCTTAAGGGCAAGCGGTTGCGCACCCACGGCAGCCTGACGGAGGCCGACGTGCCGTTTGTCATCAGCGAGGCCTTGAACGAGGCCTATGCGGCCAGGGGCGCCAAGGGCGGGCTCCGCAGTCACGAAATTTTTGACTTCGCACTCAACGGCGTCGCGTAAGAGAAAACTGACCATGAGCAAGACCGGCCGCGCAGCGGTTTACGACGCACCGAACGAGCCCTTTGTGATCCGCGACTATCCGGTCCGCGATGTCCACGCCGACGAAGTGTTGGTGAAGGTCACCATGTCGACCATTTGCCGGTCCGACATTCACTCATACCAAGGTCACCGCCCGAACCCATGTCCGGGCATTCTGGGTCATGAAATCGTCGGCGTTATCGAACAGTTGGGCGCCGATATGGTGCATGACATGCGCGGCGATAAATTGGCCACCGGCGACCGGGTGACCTGGACGGAATTTTTCCATCACGGTGAATCGTATTACCGCGACGTCCACGACATGCCGCAGAAATCCGATGGCGTGCGAAAATACGGCCACGACCTAGCGGAAGAGGACCCGCATTTTTTGGGCGGCTTTGCCGAATATTGTTACATCCAACCCGGCACCGGTATTCTGAAGCTCCCCGATGCCATCACCGACGAAGAAGCGACACCACTGAACTGCGGCGTGGCGACGATGATTTCGGTGACCGAAGCCGCCGAAATCGATGTCGGTGACACCGTCGTCGTCCACGGATTGGGATTACTTGGGCTTTACGGCTGCGCCATCGCCAAGGCACGTGGTGCCCGGCGGGTCATCGGCGTGGACGCCGTTGCCGACCGTCTGGATATCGCAAAAAAATTCGGCGCCGACGCGACCTTCGACGTCAGCGCCATGAGCGAGGATAACCTGGTCTCAGCCGTGCGCGCCGAATGCCCGCCCGACGGCGCCGATGTGGGCCTCGAGGTCTGCGGGTTCGCCGGTGTCGTACCTGTGGGTGTACGTATGTTGCGTGTCGGCGGGTGTTTTGTGATCGGCGGTCTGGTCAATCCGGATGCCAATTTTGAGATCGACGGCAATCAGATCCTAAAAAAAATGATTACCCTGAAGGGCGTGCACAATTATCACCCGCGCCATCTGATCCAGGCTCTGGATTTCGTCATGAGCAATCGCGACCGGTACCCCTTTGGCGATATTGTCGATTCGAAATTTTCCCTCGATCAATTGGATGAAGCCTTTGCTCGCGCCGCCGACCGCTCCGTGCTGCGCGCCGCCATCGTGCCTTAACGTATAAGGCCCCCCAATTAAGAAGGAGCCTCGGCCATGGATGCCTCGACCAGTCCCGACCTCGGATTTACCCCCAAGGGCCTCTACATCGGCGGGGAGTGGCAGGACGCCGCCGACGGCCGCACGTTCGCGTCTACCAATCCGTCGAACGGCGAGCACTTGGGCGACGTGCCGCTGGCCGGCGAAGTCGATGTGGACCGTGCCGTCGCTGCCGCCAAAACCGCGTTCACCGATTGGGGCCGCGCACCGGTGAAGGAACGCGCCCAGGCGCTGAATGCCTTCGCCGATAAATTGGTCGCCCACAAGGAAGAGCTGGCGCTCATGGACAGTGTCGATTCAGGTAACACCCTGGCCGGCATGCAAGGTGACGTGGATTGGACGGCGGCGACGCTCAAGTTCTTCGCCGGGCTGATCACCGAGATCAAGGGTGAGACCTCATCGCAACAGGCCGGGCACCTCAACATGACCATGCGCCAGCCCTACGGTGTGGTCGCCAAAATCAACGCCTTCAATCATCCCTTCCGGTTTTGCGCCGAAAAAGCCGCGGCGGCGCTGGCGGCCGGCAACACGGTGGTCGCCAAGGCCTCCGAACAAGCGCCGCTCTCGAGCCTCCGCCTCGCCGAATTGTCGAAAGGCATCCTGCCGCCCGGCGTCTTCAACGTCGTCACCGGTGATGGCGCCACGGGCTCGGCCATGGTCCGCCATCCGGACGTGCCGCGCGTTGGTTTCGTTGGTTCCGTTGAAACCGGCCGATTGATTGCGCGTGATGCCGCCGAAGGCCTGAAACACGTCACCCTGGAACTGGGCGGCAAGAACCCGATCATCATCTTCCCTGACGCCGATCCGGTGAAAGCGGCGACGGCCGCGATCAAGGGCATGAACATGAACCGCCAGGGCCAATCGTGCTCATCCACATCGCGCGTCTTCGTTCATCAAAATCTGCAAAACGCGGTTAACGAAGAACTGGTCAAGCAAGCCGAAGCCTTGCCCATCGGCATACCTTGGATCGACGGCAATGAGGTCGGCCCGGTGGTTTCCGACAAGCAATTAGAGCGGGTCAAAGGCTTCATCGCCTCAGCCCATGAGGACGGCGCGGCTCTGCTGACCGGCGGCGGCGTCCCGACCGACCCGGCGCTGGCGAACGGGCACTTCATCGAACCGACCGTGTTCGGCAACGTCACGCCTGAAATGCGCATCGGCCATCAGGAAATTTTCGGCCCCGTCATGTCGGTGCTGGCCTGGGATGATTACGAGGACATGCTGGCCAAAGCCAACGGCGTCATGTACGGCCTGACCGCCACCATCGTCACCAATGACTTTAAAATGGCCATGGAGACGGCCGAACGCATTGAGGCGGGTTATGTCTGGGTCAACGCCCAAGGCCGATATCTGGGCGCGCCCTACGGCGGCTGGAAACAAAGCGGCCTCGGCCAGGAAGAATGCCTCGATGAGCTGCTCAGCTACACGCAGATCAAGAATATCAATATGCGGTGGTAGGGGCGCGATTATCCCCTCAGTAGGCATCGGGAAACCGCCGCTCAGCGACAAATTTTGCTGATTTTATTGGTCGTGAAAGCGGAACTGCTTTTCATTGAGGCGCGATTGCCCTAAGAACGCCGCCCCTTCCCCATTCGCCCAAAGTGGACCCATACGACATGACCGTGCATACACCGACGCTTGCAGATTTTGCGGCTCGCCTTTCTTCGGTCAATTGGCGGGATTCTGACCTTCCGGCCTTTTCCATCGGGCATGTCAAAACCGAAGTCCTTTCAGGACTTACCGTGGCGTTGGCGTTGGTGCCGGAAGCGGTCGCCTTTTCATTCGTTGCCGGCGTTCATCCGCTTGTCGGCCTATATGCGGCCTTTATCGTTGGCCTGATTACTGCAGTCATTGGCGGTCGCCGAGGGATGATTTCGGGGGCAACCGGCGCGCTCGCCGTTGTCATGGTGGCCCTGGTCGCCAGTCATGGCGTTGAATACCTGTTTGCGACGGTGGTGTTGATGGGTGTTTTGCAGATTTTGGCGGGCATATTGCGGCTTGGAAAATTCATTCGCCTGGTCCCCCACCCTGTCATGCTGGGGTTTGTAAACGGCCTCGCCATTGTCATATTTCTAGCCCAACTCACCCAATTTCAAGTGCCAGGGCCGGACAATATCCAAGTCTGGATGACCGGTTTTCCGTTGGCCAGTATGTTGGGCTTGGTGGCCCTCACCATGGTCATTATCTGGCTGATGCCGAAAATTACCACCGTGATCCCAGCGCCCCTCGCCGGCATTGTGGTCGTCGCCTCTATTGTCATTCTATTTGGCATTGAAGTGCCGCGTGTCGGGGATCTGGCATCGATTAAAGGCGGCTTGCCCGTTTTCCACATCCCCATGGTGCCGTTGAGCTTGGAAACCCTACAAGTCATCTTTCCATTCGCGCTGGTTCTCGCGGCCATCGGATTGATCGAGAGCCTACTGACGCTCAATTTGGTCGGTGAGATCACCAACAGACGTGGCGGCGCCTCGCAGGAATGTATTGCGCAGGGCCTGGCCAATACCGTCACCGGCTTTTTTGGTGGCATGGGCGGGTGCGCGATGATCGGCCAATCCATGATCAACGTTAAATCCGGTGGACGCACGCGCCTCTCGGGTATTTCGGCGGCCTTGTTTCTTTTGTCTTTCATCCTCGTTGGCTCCGAATTGATCGAGCAGATCCCACTCGCCGCCCTGGTCGGCGTGATGTTTATGGTCGTTATCGGCACCTTCGCCTGGCAAAGCTTGACCATCTTGCGCCGCATTCCCCTGACCGATGCCTTGGTGATGGGGCTTGTGACCATTGTCACCGTTATGACCGATCTGGCCATTGCCGTCGTTGTCGGCGTTATTGTGTCCGCCCTGGCCTATGCGTGGAACAACGCGGTCCGGATCCGGGCGTCCCGCGAAATGACAAGTGATGGTGCAAAAATCTATCGGATAGAAGGGCCGCTGTTTTTCGGATCCGTAGACGGGTTTGCTGAAATATTTGACCCGCAAGATGATCCCGACCTGGTCATTGTCGATTTCATGAATAGCCGCGTCGTCGATCAATCCGCCCTCCAGGCCATCGATGCACTTTCGTCGAAATACGAAACGCATGACAAAACACTTCAGCTCAGGCATCTGTCCCCCGACTGCCACCGGCTTCTCAGCCGGGCCGGCCAACTCATCCAAGATTCCGATGACGACCCGAACTACGGCCTGGCCGTCGATTACCGGGTCAAAACCGGGCGATTGGGTGGCGGGCACTAGATTTGTTGCTAGAAGTGTTGAACGGGTAATGCACCGCGACAGAACACCTCTCGTTGACCACTTGGGGTCACGAAGAGGCGTTTGAAGCGATCCCGAATGAAGTCCGCTTCATCGCCTCAATTCAGGCATCGATTTGAGATTTCTGAAATTTCGGACATTGGGGGCCGCTTAGCCCCCCGCAAGCGGACATAATTTCAGATCGCCGTGAACAGCCGTTTGTAGCCACAAAGAGACATTTCGATGTCAATGGTAGAAACATCGGAAGACACCAATCTCGCCCCCCGTCATACAGTTCCAGTGACTAGAGAGCCACCTTGGGCCAGGAGTTAACCTGCGATGATGCGCAGCGCCTGTTCATGGACCCTGGGATCACCGGCGGCAACGAGCCGGTCGCCCGAATGAAGACCGAGAGGCTCACCGCTCCAGGCGGAAATAACGCCGCCCGCCCCTTCGATGACCGTGACCAGCGCCAAATAATCGTGAATACCGAACCGCACATCAAACCCGACATCGATGCGTCCCGTCGCCAATTGCGCATAGGACATACAGCTGCCGCCGTAGACGGCCAAGCGGGTCGCGGCTTTCATGCGGGTCAGAACATCAATGTCTTCGGGACCGTAAAAATCCTGATTACTGGTCGACATCAAGGCCATCGACAAATCATTGCAGGCTCGGGTTCGCACGGGCTTCCCGTTGCGCAAGGTCTGCTTGCCGCGCTGCCCGACCCAGCGCTCACCGGTCATCGGCATATCGATGATACCCAGTACTGGCCTATTGCCCTGCATCAATGCGATCAGGGTGCCGAATACGGGAATGCCCGCCAAGAACGGCAACGTGCCATCAATAGGGTCAATGACCCACACCAATTCGGCATCGGGAAATAATGGCTCATGCTCCTCGCCGATGATGCCATGACTGGGATGGCGCTCCGCGATGATCGCGCGAATGCAATCTTCTGTCGCTTTGTCGACATCGGTGACCGGACTACCGTCACTTTTGATTTCAGTCTCCAACGGATGCTTTGCGGCTTCGCGGATTAGCTTGCCTGCCGCATCCGCCATGAGTTCCGCGCTGCGGGCAAAGGATGAAATATGGCAATCGTTCATGGTCAATTCTTTGTGTCGGATCTGGGCGTGGGCAAATTTAAATCAATCATTTAGAGTGCGGTTGCCCAAAACGTATAGTTCCAGGCATTTCAATTTGCATTCCGAGATGCCACAGCTATTGTCGATGATGCTACGGCTGTTCGCAAATTGCCGCCAACGAACGCGGCGGTATGCGTGATGAACTGGATCGATAAAATGGACAACGGCATGAAAATCGATAACCCGTCCAGCGCCGAAACCGAGCCGAATTCATACTCAGGTGATTTAATAATTTCAACCGTGCCCATCGTCGGTGAAGCCGTCATTGGCATCGTCCCGTGTCCAGGTCGAAATCAAGTTGATACGGGCGATCCGCGTTGGCATCGGGAACTCGAGGCGGACCTGACCACGTTGGAAGCGTGGGGCGCTAATGCCTTGGTTTCCCTGGTTGAAGCCCATGAATTTCCGCGTCTTGGCGTTCCCAATTTTGGCGAGGCGGTACGCCGCCGGAATTTTCGCTGGCATCATTTGCCAATCGTCGATATGGCGCCCCCGGGTTCGGAATTTCAAAACGCTTGGAACGTGCAGGGGGATCAAATTCTTCAAGGCCTGAAGGGCGGCGAGCGGGTGGTCGTGCACTGCGCCGGCGGGCTCGGACGTAGCGGAATGATCGCCGCCAAACTGCTCGCCATTTTCGGCACCCCGCGCGATGAGGCCATCGCGAAAGTTCGCGAAGCGCGCCCGGGAGCCATTGAGACCAGCAAGCAGGAAAACTATGTCTTGGCCGGACCGCCGCTCTCCGTAAGGCTAGCGGGCGGTTGAACCGGCAAACTACCGTCTGCGCCACGCCTGGAGGCGATAGAGCAGTTTCCCAGTAACGACGGCGTGCAGAACCCGAACGATGATGCAGGCGTAGACGATCAACATCGCCATCGCCGCCGCCGCCGCGGTCTCGCCGGCCTCATCCATGTGAATGGCGGCAACGGCCGCGACCTTTGTCGACGGGCCATAGAGGAAAATGATGGCGGATACCGTGGTCATGGAATTGAGGAACAGGTAAATCGAGATGTCAAAGATTGCCGGCATGCACACGGGCACCGTAATGCGCCAGAAACTTCGTGCCATGGGCACTTGCAACGACGCCGACACGGACTCGAATTCCCTATCCATCTGCTTCAACGCGGTCACCGCCGTCAGATGCGAAACCGTGTAGAAGTGGGTAATTGTGCTGAGCACCAGAATGGCGATCGTGCCATAAAGGAAACCCAGCGGATTATCCGGGTGGTTGATGAAAAACAGATACGCCAGTCCAAGAACCAGACCCGGCACTGCCAACGGCAACAGGGCGATGAACTGGATCGCTTGTCGGGCAATCGGATCACGGCGCGGTTTCTCCACCATGTATGCCCCGACGAAGACGATAAACGTCCCGATGACGGCAACGCTCACGGCGACGGAGAGGGAATTCAAGAAATTTTCCCACCCGACACCCTCAAGCTCGAAGGAGAAATGTTCGAGCGTCAGGGTCAGGTTGTAGGGCCAGAGCGTCACCAGCGACGCGTACTGGGCCATGCCGAGGATAGCCAGCGTAAACAGCGTGACCAGCAGGCAGAACGTGAACATTGAATGATCGACGGCCCGGTTCGGCTTCGGCGCGTAGGGCACGGCGCGCGCCGACATCAGTGCCACCTGTTTCCGCGTGACGATGCGGTCGATGGCGAAGGCAATAACCGCGGGGATCAACAGAACAACCGAAACCACGGCACCCATCCCGAAATTTTGCTGACCGATGACCTCTTTGTAAATATCGGTGGCGAGAACGTTAAAGTTGCCGCCGATGACCTTGGGTACGCCGAAATCCGTGAACACTAAGATGAAGACGACAATGATGGCGCTGATCAGGCCGTAACGGGCACCGGGCAACGTCACCGTGAAGAAGACACGGGCCCGGCTTGTCTTCAAAACCTCGGCCGCCTCATAAAGGCGAATATCCGACAACGCCAAGGCTGTCCCGATCATCAGAACAGCATGCGGGAAGGTCCAGAACACGGAGGCGATGATGATGCCGATGGGGCCGTAAATAGAATTGCCCATCAACAGGTCTTTCAATACGCCCTGGTTGCCGAACCAGTAAACCAGCGCAATCGCCTTCAGAAGTGACGGACTCAATAGTGGCACCATGGCCATGATCTTGAAGAAGCCCTTGAACCGCATGCAGGTTCGGTTCAGTGCGTAGGCGTATAGGAAGGCGATGATGATAACGATGACGGTGCTGACGCTGGCGACGAAGAAGCTGTTGTAGATGGATTGCGAAAGCGCCGGCGTATTGAAGTATTCCCAATAGTTATCGAGCCCGACGAAGTTGTCTTTGGCATCGTGGAAACTGCGCGAAATCATCATGTAGAGAGGGATCGCCAGCGCCACCATGAAGAAGCCGGCGAAGGCGACCAGCAGCCCGCGGACCACCCAATCATCCCGGTCGAGTTCCAGCTTGCCGCGCGCCGGAGAAATAGTTGTCGCGGTGGGGCTCACCGATCAATCCCCTGTCTGGTAGAGCCGAATGCTCTCGGCGGGAATTCGAATGCGCAAGGCCTGGTTCACGGCGACGCCACGATCGCGGGCCAAATCCTTTCGAACATCGGCGCGTATTTCGGCGTCACCGAGTATTGGGTTTTTCAAATAGAGCCGGACAAACGATCCCAGGTACTCGATATCGCTGATGGTCGTTTCAATCAGGTTCCCGGTTCCGTCCCCGGTTCCGTCCCTGGTGCCATCCCCGACATCATCCAGCAGCACATCCTCGGGTCTGACGGCGCAGCTGATGTTTGCCCCGGCGGCGAAACCGCCGGCATCGCACTGCAGCTGGAGATCACCGCAATTGACGGTGGTCGAGTCGCCGACCGTGACCGGGAGAAAATTCATGACGCCGATGAAATCGGCAACGAACGGGGTCGCCGGCTCGTCATAGATCTCCCCCGGCGAGCCAATTTGCTCAATCCGTCCGCCGTTCATCACGAATATCCGGTCGGCCATGGTCTGGGCTTCCTCCTGATCATGGGTGACCATGATCGTCGTCACACCGAGGCGGTCCTGAATGCCCCGAATCTCCCGCCGGAGATGGGCCCGGACCTTGGCGTCGAGCGCCGACAAGGGCTCGTCGAGCAACAGCAACCCCGGTGACGTGGCGAGTGCCCGCACCAGAGCGACGCGCTGTTGTTCGCCGCCGGAAAGCTGGCCTGGATATTTATCGGCATGGCTGGCAAGGCCGACGAGACCAAGCAACTCCGTGACCCGTGCGGCCATATCCGCGCTCGCCATCTTCTTGTTGACCAGACCATAGGCGACGTTGTCGGTGACGTTCAGGTTCGGGAACAACGCATAGGATTGAAACACGATGCCGAAGTCGCGGCGCGACGGCGGCAACCACGAAATGTCCTCGCCGCTCATGTGAATCGAACCTTCGGTTTGCGTCTCAAGTCCTGCAACGCAGCGCAACAACGTCGTCTTGCCGCAGCCCGATGGTCCGAGAAAGCAAATGAACTCGCCTTCACCGATATCGAAGCTGATATCGCTCAGCGCACGGAAAGTACCGAAATCCTTTGTCACTCCAGAAAGTACGAGATAACCGTTTTCGACTGACGCGTTGCCGGTATCCATGTGGTCTCCCCCCTCGGCGCACCGAGGAACGGATGTTTGGGTGATCCGTGCCACGGCGGCAATCGGCGTTCCCGTCATTCCGTTATTCTAATGGATCACGACTGTATCAACCCGCCGGGTCATTGCGCTAATTAAATTTTCCGGTATATTTATAAGAATTACTTATAATGATTGCAGTAAACCATGAACGAACGACAATTGCTTGCCTTCAAATACGTCATTCAACACGGCACCATGACGAAAGCTGCGGAGCTATTGCATGTGACCCAGTCGGCGGTCAGCCAAATGATCACCAATCTGGAGCAGGATCTGGGGTTTCCGGTATTCGAGCGACGCCAGGGGAAAATCACACCGACCCCGCAGGGCCGAAGTTTCCTGGCCGAGGCCGATAGCGTGCTCGACACCATGGGCAAGGCGCGGCGAGCCGCCATCGAACTCAAAAATTTGTCGATCGGCAATTTCAGGGTTGCGGCGACGTCGGTCTTCGCCCTGAGCCTGCTGCCGAATGCGCTGGCTAAATTCAACAAAAAACACCCGGGCATCACCACCTCACTGCAAGCCCATCATTCCCGCGAAGTCCGTGAACTGGTGACCTCGCAGATCTTCGATCTCGGTGTTTGCGAGCTTCACCAGGAACCGCAAGCCATGGAGGTCGACTGCCACGAGGTCCGTTGTGCGTTCGTATGCCATCGCGACGACGCGCTGGCGCAACTTCCTGTCGTTACCCCGGGCGACCTTGAAGACCGAACGATTGTTACGCTCTACGATCAGCATCCGACAACAATTGCGCTCCGCAAGGCGTTCAGAGACCAAGGCGCCTCTTGGAATTCACACATTGAATGCAATCTTTTCGCGGCGGCTTGCCAACTTGTGCTGCGCGGCGGTGCCGTCGCGTGGGTTGATCCTTTTACATTATCAATGTTCTCGCACCCGGCGCTCTACGTCCACCCGTTTCAACCGGAAATTTCTCTGCGCTTCGCAATCCTTCAGTCACCTGAGGACCAACAACCACCGCACGTCGCCGAGATGATCTCATTCATCCGCGAGGACATTGAGGCGCATAGCGTTCGCACAGACATCTGAGAACGCCGAATTTTAGGATTTTCCGCCTCAACGGCGACCTTAAAGATTATTAGAAAAATCGATATTTCTCTTGTCGTCAAAATTCACCGGTTCTAAGCTGTTCGGCATAAAGATCAAATAACGGGGGCTTGAGCCCTCGGATACAGGGAGGAAATTGTTATGTCGAAACGATTGCATCATGCATTCCGGCGTGTATCGGTCGGTGCCGTATCGGTTGCCGCGGCGCTGGCATTGACGTCGACGGTGGAAGCGGCCAGTGAACTGACCGTGTACTCGACCACCGACGCGGATAACCTGAAGGTCATCGCCAAGGCTTTCCAGAAGTCAAATCCCGACATCAAGATCAATTGGGTCCGGGATTCAACGGGGATCATCGCCGCACGCGTGCTGGCGGAGAAGAACAATCCGAAAGCCGACGCGATATTCGCACTGGCGGCAACCAGCATGCTGGGTTTCGACGATCTCGGAATGTTCGTCCCGTATTCGCCGAAGGGTGTCTCAAAGCTCGACAAGCGCTACCAAGACGGCAACAACGATCCTGACCACTGGGTCGGCATCTATGGCTGGGCCGGCGCCGTCTGCTTCAACACAATCGAAGCTAAGAAGAACAATCTGCCGAAGCCAACCAAGTGGTCCGATCTGACCAACCCGGTCTACAAGGGGCACGTGACCATGCCCAATCCGGCATCCTCGGGCACCGGCTTTCTTGATGTCTCGAGCTGGATTCAGATTTGGGACGAGGCCAAGGCTTGGGCGTTCATGGACAAGCTCCACCAGAACGTCGCATCTTATACTCACTCCGGCTCCAAACCCTGCAAAATGGCTGCCGCCGGCGAGACCACGGTTGGCATTTCGTGGCCGTTCCGTGGCGCAAAGTTAAAATCGAAGGGCGCCCCCATCGATATCATCGTGCCGGAAGAAGGCATCGGCTGGGAGATGCAGGCGGTCGCCATCCTGAAGGGCACAAAGAACCTGGAAGCGGCGAAGAAATTCGTCGACTGGGCGGTGACGGAATCGGCCATGGAGATTTACGCGAACCGTTATTCGGTCGTAGCCATGCCGGTGAAGACCAAAAAGTGGGACCACTTCCCGCCTGAGGTCCAGACCCGGATGATCAACAATGATTTCACCTGGGCGGCCAACAACCGATCACGCATCATCAAGGAATGGCGCAAGCGTTACGACGTCAAATCCGAACCGAAGAAGAAAAAGGGTTAAGCCCCGATTTCTCCTGGTATGGGGCGTCGCGGTGGTCCCGTCCGGGGCCGCCGCGCGCCGCGTCCATTTCGGTTAGTTGGTGACGGTCGTCTCAGCGCTGCGCAATTTTCCAGTCCTGCGTCTGATGGAAAGGCGCCGATGACGGCGCCAGCGGCGCGCGACCAAGAACCGCATCGGCCAGTTTCTCGGCGATCATGATCGTCGGGGCGTTCAAATTGCCGGTGGTGATTTGTGGCATGATTGAGGAATCGATGACCCGAAGACCGGCCATCCCATGCACGCATCCCTGCACGTCGACGACCGCGCCCTCATCGTCGCCCATGCGGCAGGTGCCCGACGGATGGTAGGCGCTTTGCACGGTCTCGCGGACGAAGGCATCAATTTCCGCATCACTGGTGACGGGGTTTCCGGGGGCGATCTCGTCGCCCCGGTAGGCGGCCATCGCGGGCTGGGCGAGGATCTCCCGGGTCAAGCGGACACTGGCCCGCATCTCACGCCAATCATCGTCATGGGACATGTAGTTGAACCGCACACTCGGCGCCTGATGGGGATCGGGGCCGCGCAAAAGCACCCGGCCGCGGCTCTTCGAACGCATCGGCCCGACGTGGGCCTGAAAGCCATGCCCGTCAACCAGCGCGCTGCCGTCGTAGGCAATCGCCAGCGGCAAGAAATGATACTGGATATCCGGGTAGGGCACGCCGGCCCGGCTTCGGATAAAGCCGCCGCTTTCAAAATGATTGGTCGCGCCCAGCCCGCGCTTCGCAAGCAGCCATTTCAGGCCGATGCCCAATTTTGCAAGCGGCCTCATTGCCGAATACAGGCTTACCGGTTGAAGGCAGCGGTACTGGATATAGAGTTCCAAATGGTCCTGCAGATTACGCCCGACCCCCTTCAGGTGGTGGACAACATCAATGCCGTGGGCGCCAAGGTCTTGGCCGTCGCCGACACCGGAAAGCATCAACAATTGCGGCCCGTTGATTGGGCCGCTCGAAATGATAACTTCTTTGGCGGCTTTTGCGTGCCGTGTCTGGCCCGCCAACTCATAATTGATCCCACAGGCACGCCGGTTCTCAATGACAATCCGCGTTGCCAGGGCGCCGCTCTGGACACAAAGATTGGCGCGGCGAAGGGCCGGCTTCAGATAAGCGTTCGAGGTGCTCCAGCGGCGTCCTTCATGGATGGTCATGTCCATCCAGCCGAAACCTTCCTGGCGATAGCCGTTCATGTCTTCGGTCCGGGCATAGCCGGCCTCAGCCGCCGCCGCAACAAAGGCCGCGTAAAGCGGATTTGTCCGCCTGCCGCGCTGCGTCCACAGCAATCCCGCCCCGCCCCGGTAGGCGTCGCTACCTTCCGCAAACGTTTCGGCGCGCTGGAAGTAGGGCAGCACATCGGCGTAAGACCAGCCCGCCGCCCCGCCCGCCGCCCAGCCTTCATAGTCAAGCGCATTGCCGCGCACATAGACCATGCCGTTGATCGACGACGAGCCGCCCAGCACCCGGCCGCGCGGACAATGCAACTGACGGCCACCAAGATGCGGCTCCGGCTCGGTCCAATAGCGCCAGTCATATTCGGCGCTGTTCATGGGAATCGACAACGCCGACGGCATTTGTATGAAAACGCTGCGGTCGGAACCTCCGGCCTCAAGGAGCAGAACCTTGTTGGCGGCGCCTTCACTCAAACGGTTCGCGAGGACACATCCCGCCGATCCAGCGCCAACGATCACATAGTCGAAGGTCTCGTCGTTTACGGTCGGCATGGGCTGACTTTTCTCCTGCGGACGTTAAGGTGCGGAATGGCTATCTATGTCTCTAATCTGTTGGCAGGCTGCGTCAAGGGTAGGGTTCGCGATGGTCTTCCAGGGGCGTACGCACGGCGTCCTCTCAATCTGCAAATGGAAAGAGGCCCGGCCCATGGTGCGCACTAAGAATTTTGCCGATATTCGCGGCATCTTGTTCGACAAGGACGGCACACTTGTTGATTTCCACGGCACTTGGCTGCCGGCGTACCGGAGCCTTGCCACCAGCTTTGCCAATGGCGATCCATCCCTGGCCGGCCGCCTCTTGCGGCTCGGCGGCGCGGACCCCGATAGCGATGAGATTGACGCCAATTCAGTATTCGCCGTCGGGCCCATTTCCGACGTAGCGGCAATTTGGCACACGCTGCTTGAGGATTGGGAATTGGAAGAGTTGAATACCGCTGTCATCGACGGCCTTGCGGCGGGGACATTGCACCATTGCCGGGCTTTCGACGGCATGGCAGCATTGTTGAAACGGCTTTCGGCGCTCGGGTTCAGACTTGGCGTTGCGACCAACGATGGAGAAAACGGCAGCCGAGCCATGCTTGAACGACTGGACCTCATCGATAGTCTGGATTTCGTCGCCGGATGGGACAGTGGATTTGCTGCCAAACCGGCGCCCGACATGGTCGACGGTTTCTGCCAAGCGACACGCTTGGCGCCGGAAGCCGTCGTCGTGGTCGGCGACAGCGTCGCCGACATGGAGATGGCGAAACAGGCGCAAGCCGGCGTATCCGTTGGGGTTCTCTCGGGCACCGGCGGACGGAAAGACCTAGTTAAAATTGCTGACGTCATCATTGAAAGTGTGGCCGAGCTGGAAGCCCTCCTTGGGGGTGATGGGCAATGAAGGTTTGCGTCATTGGCGCCGGTATCGTCGGGATGTCGAGTGCCAGTTATCTTCTGCGCGACGGCCACGAGGTGGTCCTCATTGACCGGGACGAGCCCGGCGAAGGGTGCTCGAAAGGCAATGCCGGCGCGCTCAGTCCCGGCAGTTGTATTCCCTTGTCGTCGCCGGACGTCCTGCGCAACGTGCCCAAATGGCTTTTCGATCCCGGCGGTCCGTTGCATATTCGGCCCGCCTATTTTCTCCGCGCGATCCCGTGGCTGGCGCGGTTCGTCGCCGCCGGCCGCGCCCATCGAATTGACGCCCTGGCCGATGCTCTGCGTTCGCTCAACTGTAATACCTTTGAGAATTACGCTCCGCTGGTGGCCAACACGGGCTGTGCCGATCTAATCCGAAATACGGGTTCGCTGGTCGTCTTCAAGACCGAAAGAGGGTTCGACGGCAGTAAGCGTGAATGGGATATTCGCGGCGCTCGGCAGGTCCGTCAACAGCGCCTCGACGCCCGGGCGCTTAGCGATTTGGTACCGAATCTGTCCCCTGAATACCGTCACGGCATCTTGCTGCCCGACCATGGTTATGTTGCCGACCCCCATCGGCTGACAAACGTCCTCGCCGAAACCTTCGTCCGAGATGGCGGCAAGATTATGCGTTCAGCCGTGAGCCGGATCGAGCCTCTGGCCGGCGGGATCACCCGTTTGCATACGGATGGCGCAACCATTGATGCGGAAAAGGTCGTGCTTGCCGCTGGCGCGTGGTCGGCGCGGCTGCTGGCACCGCTCGGTGTATCGGTGCCGCTGGAAACTCAGCGCGGCTATCATATCATGGTCGCCAATGCCAATCAGATGCCGTCCCTGCCGGTGGTGTCCGCCGATGCCAAGGTTTATGCGACGCCGATGGAACACGGGTTACGGTTTGCCGGCACGGTCGAATTCGCCGGCCTGGAAGCGGCGCCTGACTACCGGCGTGCCGACGCGCTGGTGCCTTTGGCGAAAGACATGTTTCCGGGATTGGAGATAGATACCGTCACCCGGTGGATGGGCCATCGGCCATGCCTCCCCGATTCACTGCCCATCATCGGTACGGCGCCTCGTCATCCGTCGCTGGTTCTCGCCTTTGGGCACGGTCATCATGGCATGACCGGCGCATCGACGACCGGGCGTATTGTTGCAGATATCATTGCCGGGCGGCCGTCGGGCGTCGATCTTACACCCTATCGCGCCGAGCGCTTTTGATCACAGCCGGCAGGCTTAGCCGCGCGACATGATGATGATGCAAACGCCGGCCGTGACGACACACGCCGCGACAAACCGCCGCATGCCAAATGGTTCGTTCATCATCCATGTCCCGATCACCGCCGCAATAATCACGCTGGTTTCACGTAGCGCCGATACCATGCCCATGGGCGCGCGGGTCAGCGCGTAAATGACGATGCCATAGGCCATATACATGATGCACCCGCCGATCAGGCCTCTCCGCCATTCGGCCAGAACCAATTCCACGGCGGCCCGACGCCGCCGCACCATCACGAAGGTGCCAAGCGGCAAAAAGGTCGCCAAATTTAAAAACGCTATATAGGCGATGGCGTCACCCGAGCGCCTGGCGCCGATGCCGTCGACCAATGTGTAAGCCGCGATTGTTATTCCAACGCCGGCGGCGCTGACCAACCCCAGCATCACCTTATGATCAATACGGCGCGCATAGGTCAGCAATAATATGCCGATAGAGACAATCGCCGTTCCGATGAATACCGAGCTTTCCAAGGCTTCGCCAACAAACACCATGGCGAGCAACGCAACGGCCGGGGGCGCGACGCCGCGCGCAACCGGGTAGACGAGGCTGAAATCGGCGTTTTGATAGGCATGACCCAGAAATATACAATAGAACAGCAAGATCACGCCCGACCCAAACGCATACGGCATGCTGTCAATGTTCGGAAATCCAGTGAAGATCAGCATTGTGGCGGCAACCGGGGCACTAAGTGCCTTGAACAGAAAGATCGTCAGCAGGCCATCCCCGCCAATTTTGACAAGGGCATTCCAACTCGCGTGCAGCAATGCGGCAAATAACACCGCGGCAATGAGGAACCCGTCCATCGGTAGTTTTAGCCCTAATTCACTGG
>Ga0233433_10001243_pt1 | contig 24946 bp, 20 predicted proteins | sample SI_122_August201_5_FD_179868 | JGI IMG/M metagenome (GOLD analysis project Ga0233433, IMG submission 179868) | Seawater microbial communities from Saanich Inlet, British Columbia, Canada - SI_122_August2016_100_MG | ecosystem: Environmental > Aquatic > Marine > Inlet | place: Canada: British...
GAGGCGGCAGACCCAGGTGAGCTGCTGTCGCAGCTGAACCTTCGATGAACCAGTCGGCACTTAAAACCATTGATACAAGGCCTAACACTAAAACCATCAGGGCGAATGACAGATCCAGATGAGACCTCATATTCGAATGGATGAGTCTCCTACCAATAGACTTCAAATGGAATGATCCAGAATTAGGTGATCTTTATTTAATGTTAACATTAAGTTAACGAGTGATTAAATTATCATGTATGATAAAAAAAATTTGGGCGCGTTGATTATTGAAAGATGGTGCTAGCAAACTCCTGTTCGGTTAAAGATAAATTACTTGGTCGTGATTGTTCACATTTCCACCCCGTTATTTTATTGGACAAACTTAAATTTTAGGCTAACCTCAAAATATAGGGTTAACTTTTCAGAAAATTCAGGCGTAACGAATCCTTAACCTATGCGGATTAGATGAAAATAAAAGAATAAGAAATTCAGCTAATGATGGTGTGCTGGTTATGACAGAAGTGGAATTACAAGCAGATTCGTTAGAATATTGCGAAAATTTTATCGATAGAAGTATCCAGGGCGATTATCTATTCAGATATGAACTAGATCAGACTACTTACTACTTTCTGTCTTCACCGAATTGTCCAGCCTGGCAGATTTGCGAAGAGCAAGGTACCAAGGACAGTACTATTAATTTCGCCGCGTATATCAGGGACCGATATCAATTTAGTGAGATAGATTTAAAAAAAAGCGTCTCATTGTCGGTTCTCGAAGGTCGCAAGGGATACCATGCTAGAAATTGTATGACTGAGCTATGCACGACGAACTATATTTTACGATTAAATTACGATGACGAAGTTTATATTACTTTTATACCCTGCTCTATGAAAAAGAATTTCACAGAATGGGCTAAGGATAGTAGACGTCATGAGGTGAGCATCCCCTCCATTGTCAGCTTTTCAGCTCTCAAAAGTCGCTGATACTTTCCCGGTTTGCTTCTCCCAGGCATAGCTATCCTGTCTTTTGGCGGGAGTAAATCAGGGGTAGCAAAAATTTCAAAAATGTCGGCCAGATATCTGAAACTCTAAAGGTTAAGATCCAAAGGCAATTACTGAGAAATAGGTTTTTTACAATTTGGCTATGGTGTTTGTGACCAAGCGCACTCGCCTATAAGGGCGTCAATTATCAGCTCTAATTTTTTTCAATGACTTGTATCTGGTCAGTGGTTCAGCAATCGAACGAAAACCTTTATGGTCTCTGATAGTCAGTTAATTAGACGATTCCCCGACCAATAGCCGCTTTAAAGCTACCCAGTGCTCAGCCTGATGTTCTGGCCTAGAATTTGACGAATAGGCCCTCGCGGCCCAACTGTAATGAAAACTAGTTAATGGTTTCCAGTCCAGCCTATGTAGTCATTCCGCTTGTTATCTCTGGTATAAACAGAATCAATCAATATGATGTAAAGTAAGTGGTTGACTGGATCAATTGCAGGCATATTAAAGCTACCAGGGTATGTTTAAAATCAAGACAAGCAGGAGACAATTTCTCGGCGGCTTTGCGGCTTTGCCTTCATTTAACCTGTTTTCTCCCAGGGCGTTAGCTGGGCGTCCAGAAGATCGATTGGTTCATGATTATTATGCCGAGTTGGGTGTCGAGCCCTTTATTAATGCAGTTGGGCCTTACTCCTCACTCGGTGGAGCCAAGATGTGGCCTGAAGTCATCGATGCAATGGCCTATGCGATTGAAAATAAAGCCAGAATGACAGATATCCACGATGCAGTGGGTAAGCGGATTGCTGAACTGCTGACTGCTGAAGCTGCCATGGTGACCTCTGGTGCGACTGGTGCTCTCATGCTTGCAACTGCAGCCTGTATGACCATGGGAGACCTGGAAAAAAATGAAAGACTTCCTGATACAACCGATATGGCCAATGAAGTCATTATCCTCAAAAGCCAGCGATACCTCTATGACCGGTCGATTCGTGCACCGGGTGCAAAACTGGTTGAAATCGAAAGCATCAGCCAGGCCACGGATGCGATCAATGATAAAACGGCCATGTTGTTTTTCCTGCTCAACCGATCAGATGAAACCGGGATCGATGTACAGGGCTATATCCGGATTGCCAAACAGTATGGTATTCCTATTCTTTGTGATGCAGCCACTACGGTCCCACCGGTAAAAAAAATCGCCGAGACTGTGAGGGCAGGTTTTGACCTTATCTGTTATTCAGGCGGTAAAGGCTTGCGTGGTCCCTATAGTGCCGGGCTCCTGCTGGGGCGAAAGGATCTGATTGGTTATGCGCGGCAGCATGCTTCGCCAAATCACCGGGCTTACGGAAGAAGCATGAAAGTAGCGCCGGAAGAGTACCTTGGCATGATGGTCGCTGTAGAAACCAGTTTGAATTTTGATGAGGAAAAGGAATACCAGAGACAACTTGACCTGGTTGATTACATGGGTAGAGAACTTTCTGGTCTCAACGGGGTATCTGTGTCGACTCACGTACCGGCTGAGGAAGCTCGCGAGCCTTACATCGAGGTTAACTGGGACGAGCGATATGCAATATCCCCTGGAGGGGTTAAACAGTTACTGCGGGATGGGAAACCCTGCATAGAGATCAGAGCCTTGTTTCTTTCTGGTGGCAGGCTGCACTTGACCGCCTCGATGCTTGAGGAAAGCCAGGCTCCAGTTATCGTTAAACGGATAAAGGAGATCCTGGACGCAAATGCAAAAAACCGACTAGGCAGACTTGAGTCAACATGAACTATCGGCGAGCAATCCTAAAAAGTTTAGCAGGGGTGATACCTATGTCACTGCTGGGTGGTGCTTCGGCAGGTTCAAAGCAAAGCTCTGACGTGCCAGCAAAAGGCCCGAGTCGTGATTACTTCAAGGAGCTAGGTGTAACGCCGTTCATCAATGCGGCAGGGGCGTATTCTGCCTATGGTGGAGCAAGAATGCGTCCTGAGGTGGTTGAGGCGATGCGTTATGCCGCTACTCGCAAGGTGAAGATGAGTGAATTACACACTGCTGTCGGCGAAAAAATCGCAACTATGGTTGGGTCTGAATCGGCTATGGTGACGTCCGGTGCAACAGCCTCTATTGTTCTCGGAACCGCTGCCTGCATGACTCTCGGTGATGAAGAGAAAATGCGGCAACTTCCTGATACTACTGATATGAAGAATGAGATTATTATTCAGAAAAGGCATCGCTATACCTACGATAGGGCGTTAACGGTGGCCGGCGCAACACTAGTCGAGGTTGAATCTGAGCAGGATGTTCGGGATAGGGCGAATGACCGAACGGCGATGATGTTTTTCTTAAAACCCACACAGCAAGGTGACGATATCGGTGCTCAGCATTATATTTCCCTGGCAAGGGAATTAGGGATTCCCTGTTTCTGTGATGCGGCGACAACCACGCCACCTGCGAAAAACGTTATCGAAGGCGTTAAAGAAGGGTTTGATCTTATCTGCTATTCCGGTGGCAAGGGATTACGCGGCCCCTATAGTGCCGGTCTGCTATTGGGAAATAAAGATTTAATCAGGTATGCAAGGCGGCATAGTGCCCCTAATGACCTCTCTATTGGCCGTGGCATGAAAGTTTCATCAGAAGAATACCTTGGAATGCTAGTCGCGCTCGAAGTGAGTCTCTCTGTCTCGGAAGAACAAGACTTTTCATACAAGCAGCACCGATTTGCAAATATAACTGAGCAGATATCGGATATTCCAGGCGTTACTGCACGGGTATTTGAATCCGAAAGCATCACCAACGAGCTCTACCTGGATATCGACTGGGACACTGAGATAGTAAAATTAAGCCGTGAGGATTTTATTGCGGAATTACGCAGTCATAATCCCTCAGTTGAAATACGTCTGTTGTTGTTTTCAGGCGGGAGAATCCAGTTATCAGCAACCGTTATGGGTGAAGGTCAGGATATGATTGTGGGTGCGATTATTCGAAAAATTTTACTTCGATTCTCCTGACTCTCCATTTACTGGTCAAACTCTCCCGGACCCGGTTTTAGGGCGTTGGCCAGTGCAAGGGCGGTCAGGCGATACTGAGGTGGGGTTGCTTACCCTGAATCCCCTGACCAGGCTTGCCTCACTGAAAGCCTGATTGACTCCTGGTACTAAGCCATATTGATTAAGCAGTAGCAAAAAAATGCTCCCTTTACGCACAAATAGAGCAAAGTAAAGCGGCAGGGGTGGTCCTTCTGTCAGGTTGGCCAGTAAATATTCAGCGTCTATCCAGATCAGCGCAACGACGACAGTGATAGCGCTGGCGTTGATGGTTAGACTATAAAAGTGTTCATTTATCGAATAAAAATAGGCTGCACTAGGGAAAGCCAGAATAGTCCTTCGAGCAATGACGACTTGAAGGAGAAGGTCACCTTGGTTGTAGGCACTTCGTAGATCGGCCACACAGTAGGAACTAGGCAGGGTTAACACCACCTCTCGTGCGGCTAATGCAACCACAACAAGGCAGAACCGCGCATAGGCATTGCTTTTTCTCTTATCAGCCTGTCGTGCAGCAGGTTCTTCGAGTTCCCTTAGATACGCAATTTTCTTGCTTTAAGCACCATAACAAACTCCGTTATGACTACAGGAAATTACAGAAGCCAGTCCTACACAAGACCTATTTAAGCTTGGTCCTGCCGATATTGATAGATTTAATTGCTTGTCCTTTTACGCCCAGATTTACATGCCAAAGCACTGAGTTGGCACCTAAAGTACCGGGCGCTGCATATTTTTCTGTTTTATTTCAATGTCTTACCAGATGGATATTTTATGAGCAAGGAGTGCACCGGATGGCTTGAAGCTGTTTTCCTGAATGATCCATGCGACAGGCGCTGTAAAAACCTTTTTGAGGGCTTTCCGTGAGGGTAGTAAACCCCGCTCTTGATACCACCTTGGTTAACTCGATCGCGCGTTGATCGCCAAACTTCAAGGACCGACGATGACAGGCCTTATGGAAGGTAAGCAGGTTTGCTCAGAAGTTATGTCACCTGGGTACCAAAAAGCGACACCCCGGCTTTGCTGTGCAAGCAGTGGCTACCTGCCTTATGGAAACCATTTCTGTGGGAACAGCGTCCAGAAAGGCAACCTTCGGCTGCGTCTTTGTCTGGGCTCCAAGGCTGATTCTGGGGCGACTAGACTCACGCAACTGGCCCGAGCCTGAAGGCCTAGCTAAGTAGCGTAAAGGTGACGCAATACCTGCATAAGGGTTAAGAAGGCCTGGAGTGGTTTTTCCAATAGCTGTTTTGTTTATACTCAGGTGGTTTGATGTGAACAAACTCAAGCAAGTGAGGCAGGAATGGATAAAGAGGAGTTTTTTAAAGATGTACGCGAGGATTTACCGGGTCCACTTAACGGTGTTCTGGTCGTTGAGGCAACCACCACCTGGGCTGGGCCTATGACGGGTTGTATTCTCGCTGATCTGGGTGCTCGGGTAATCAAATTAGAACATCCGTCAGGGGAAGTTGCCCGTAACATTCCTCCTATGGTGCCGGAATCGCAGTTGTCGGTATTTAACGAAACCGTAAATCGCAACAAAGAATCTCTGAGTGTAGATTTGCGTTCAGAGAAGGGCAAGGAGGTCGTAGTCAAATTAGTAGAGAAAGCAGACCTGTTTATAGAAAATTTTCGTCCGGGAACGTTAAATGACTGGGGCCTGGGGTTTTCTAGCCTCCGGCAGTATAAATCAGATCTCGTTTATGTCAGTGTCAGCGGTTTCGGGCAGTTTGGGCCCCTAAGTGAGCGGGTAGGGTACGACCCTCTGGCCCAGAACTATACGGGTTGGGCCGCACTCAATGGTGAGCCCATGGGTGGGCCTGTGAAAGCGCCAACGTTCCTTGCCGATGATCTAGGTGGCCTGCATGGCGCTTTAGCAGCGATGGCCGCGCTACGGCATCGAGATCAGTCTGGTGAAGGCCAGCATGTCGATGTGTCCCTGGTGGACAGTATTATGTTTCAGAGTAATGGGCTGGCCAGCCTGGGTGCAATGGGGTTGCCGACGCCTCGTATGGGAAACCAGTTTTCTATTGCGGCACCGGTTAATAATTATGTCTGCTCTGACGGTACTGTCTTTGCCGGGGTTTTATTGGATAGTCATTGGCAGCAACTCGCCAAAGAAATAGGTCAGGAACAATTGCAAGGCCTTTCCGGCGCGCAACGGCTGGAACAACGTGAATCACTAGATGCCCTGTTGGCAGCCTACTGCTTAACTCGCAAAGTCGAAGATATTGTAACCCGGTTTGCCGAATTAGGTTTGCCGGCGACGCGGGTGAATACACCAGCTGAAGTTGCACAGGAGCCGCATATACACGCCAGGGACATGTTGATATCAACCCAATTGAGCGACGGAACCATAATGCCAATTGTCGGGCCAGCCGCAAAATTTTCCAGAACGCCAACAACGATAAGACACCCTGCGCCTAGGCTTGGCCAGCATAATGACCGAATTCTGTCAGATCTCGGTTATAGCGACGCAGAGCGGGCTGAATTACGTGACAAGGGCGCGGTAGGTTGACGATGCGGCTGTTCTTGATGGTAGGACTGCGGGGCCGTGTTAAGCTGGCTTGGCCACAGTATGATTATTCAGTCTACGATATTGATTTCAGAAGGGCGCTGGGTTTGGCTTGATAGCGGGAATAATAACGCACCGAAACAAAGCATCAGGTTGCTTGGTCCAAATAGGCGAAGCTCCACCGATGGCAACGAGTTCCTAGATAAATTACTTCTATTTGTAAACGCCGACCCAGGACTACCTGGGTCGCTTTTTTTGCATAATATGGATAGCAAGTGTTAGCTTCCGGTGTGCCATTTTTAACCGATTAAAATATCCTGGGGGTAGCAAGGTGTAACGCATGCGGTCTGCTGCTCCATTATGAAAAATTAAGTCACCTGGGTGCTTGGCTAGTCACATGGAGCGTCTTTTTTCATGGTTACAGCAGCGTTTTCTCGATTTTTAGTGAGTCTTATCATCGTCTTTACGAAAAGGGTTGAGTTGCAGCCGTAATAGTGTATATTTTTTCAAACAGATAAATTTAAAGGCGTAGGGGGGGTAACCGTTGGCAATCACGTTGTTTTATGAAAAGCTCCGGGGCTTGCGACTTGCCAGGGGCTTATCTCTCAGAGCGATGGCAGAAGCCTTTCATCAACGGGGGGTCAATATTAGTCATACTGGTATTGCTCGTTGGGAGCAGCAGCGAAGTGGAGAGGCGCAGCACCTACCCAAACGACAGACTATCGCAGCGCTGGCAAAGTTTTTCGATGTTTCACCGGCATGGCTTCTCGAAGACGTGTATTCCTCAAATTCTCGAACCACCAACAATAACCGGCGACAAGATCAGATGCAGGAACTGGCACTTCTCTCAGATTCAGAATTTGAAATTGTAGTAGCGATCAAGGACCAGATTATTGCCACTAGAAACAGCGCTATTGCGGTGCCATTTAACGAGTCCGGGGATCTGTCGTAACCGGCGTGTTTCTCTAAAGAGATCAAAGATGGCCGGAGGGCCTTCTATGCTGCGGCTTACCATCGTAAACCGCTTGTAATTCATTACTAGTTTGACCTGATCTCGGCAGATGGCCAAGGAGTTTCATTCTCTCGATTTTTTGATGATGCCATAAGCTGTCGATAATTCGTCGTCGTCAAGATGTTTTATGGTGATGCCACTGTAACCATAGTAAATCGATATCAGTGGGTTAATGAGGTTGAAAAAAGCAAATGGCAGATAAGCAAAAGTAGCCACACCCAAGGTCGCTGCCATATAAGCTCCGCAGGTATTCCAGGGTACTAAAGGGGAAGTTAGCGTGCCGGAATCTTCGATGACGCGAGACAGGTTACGTGGGTCAAGATTACGACGGGTGAATTCGGCTTTAAACATTTTGCCGGGCAGAACCACAGCCATGTATTGTTCTCCAGCGATCACATTGACGCCAATACAGGAGCCAACCACCGTTGCCACCAGCGAACCAGTTGATTTTGCGGCCTTCAGGGCGGTATTAATGAGGCGACCCAGCATGCCGGCGTGTTCAAGTACGGCACCAAATGCCAGCGCGGAAATAATCAGCCAGATGGTCGTTAGCATACTACTCATACCACCCCGACTTAGCAGGTTATCGACTTCTGCATTGCCGGTTGCAGATATAAAACCATCTGCCAGGGCGAGCCATACCCCGCGGGTGTAACCAACTAATGCGCCTGCCTCAGGAGCGCCAGCGAAGGTTAGGACGACTTCAGGTTGCAGCATGATGGCGACCATTCCACCGAGTAAAGCACCGAACAAAATGGTAGGCAGTGGAGGTACCCGGCGCATCGCCATAAAAAAGACGATAACCAGAGGAATCAGGGTGAGCGGGGTAATGTTGAAGGATCCATGCAGTATTGCCATGGTTTGTTCCAGGGCCTCATTATCGCGAGTGACTTCAGTGCCAATACCAATTACGGCGAAAATCAGCAGTGCGATCAGGAAAGATGGCCCAGTGGTCCAGGCCATATGCCTGATGTGGTCGAATAAGTCAGTCTCAACCACCGCAGCGGCAAGGTTGGTAGTATCCGATAGAGGCGACATCTTATCCCCGAAATAAGCACCGGAGATAATTGCGCCAGCGGTAATGGCGGGGGATACGCCCAGACCCATTGATACGCCGATTAAGCCGACGCCCAGCGTGCCAGCCACAGTCCATGAACTGCCTATACTGACCGAAGTGATCGCACAGATCAGGCAACTAGCTGCAAAAAAATACTGTGGACTCATCAACTGAAGACCGTAATAAATCATCGATGGCACTGTTCCGGCCATCATCCACGTACCAATGAGAGCGCCAACGGCGAGGAGAATCATAATCGCACCCATGGCAGTACCGATTCCGGCAACCATAGCGGCCTGCAAGTCATCCCAGCGATGACCATTTCGGACAGCAAGGGCAGAAGCAATGGCTGCACAGGTGATCAGCACGATCTGGTTAGGACCTGCAGAAGAGCTATCTCCGAACAAGCTGACCGAAACGGCAAGCAGCAGGATAAGAGATATCACGGGGATCAGAGCATCGATCAATGATGGGTCTTTAACGGAGGTCATAGCTTATGTTACCTTGTTGTAAAGCGAGGGGTTCAGTGGTTTAACCGACCCAAGTTGCTCAATAGCATCCTATATCTCGAACGGGATTACCAATTGATTCGAAGGAACCGCTGGACCCTGGATTGGCCCTTGCCTTTACGGCAAGCTCCTAGTGGAGCTATCTTCGGCAATAGTACGATCAGCAATCAGACATCTGCAGGCAGGGAGTAAGTTATGAATGGCAGGTTTGCCGACAGCATCGTGCTTATCACTGGCGCCACTTCGGGTATTGGCGAGGCCTGCGCGAATTTGTTTGCTCTAGAGGGTGCTTCTTTGATGCTGACGGGCCGAGATGAGCCCCGAGGCCACCTTATTCGTGACCGATTAAACGCCGCTGGGACGCAGGTTCGTTTTTCTGCTGGTGATATTCAGGATCGTAGCTATTGTGATGAGATCGTTGCTCACACCGTTAGAGAGTTTGGGCGCCTTGACGTGTTGATCAACAGTGCTGGAATCTGGCAGCCTGCGGCAGCGGTCGAGACTACAGATGATTTGTGGCACGAAACCCTGGCCACCAACCTTAATGGGTCCTTTTTTACGGCGCGAGCGGCTTTGCGGCAAATGCTTAAACAGGGTAGTGGCAATATCATTAATATAGCCTCTGACCTTGCTCTTGTTGGCGGCAGGCAAGCTGTGGCCTATTGTGCCAGTAAGGGTGCGGTGGTGATGATGACTAAGGCGATGGCATTGGATCATGCCAGAGACAACATTCGAGTTAATGCCCTGTGTCCAACCGATACTGATACACCGATGATGCATCGTGATTACGTCGATCAAGGCCTGCAAATTGCCACTGGCCTTAAAAATTCTGCCGCCGCAAATCCTATGGGGCGTGTAGCCAGCCCGGAAGATGTGGCCGAGGCAGCTTGTTTTATAGCTTCTGCCGCCGCTGGTTTCATTACCGGTGTCACGTTGTCTGTGGATGGCGCTGCGACCGCGGACTGATGGCTCATACCTTATAGCGGCCAGGCATGTGGTAGAGTCGGCTATCTTGATGTAAACCGATTATCTGAGGGCAGAAGCAAGAAGCGACTGTCTGGCTTGAACGTGCTCTAAATGAATCAATTCCTGGTGGTGTGTTTTTATGATTAAAACAGTAATGGGCCTGTTGTGGCTGAGTTCGCTGGCGGTATCAGCTGCATTCGCATCCAAATTCGATTTGGTAGAGACGTCGGTTGCGGAGGTGCATCGGGCAATGCTGGATGGCTCGTTGACTTGTGCCGATCTGACGCAATCTTATTTACGCAGGATTACGGCTCTTGATCAGACAAGTGGCCTTAACAGCATTATTGCAGTTAATCCTGGTGCTATGGCCCGGGCGGTAAAGCTCGATGATGAATTTAAATTCACCGCAAAGCTCAGGCCACTGCATTGTGTGCCCATGATCATCAAAGACAATTATAATGTGAAAGGGCTGCAGACAACGGCTGGGTCCAGCGCAATGCTCGGCTTCATGCCTGAGACCGATGCATGGCAGATTGCACGCATCAAGGATGCAGGTGCACTGATCCTGGCGAAATCCAATATGGCGGAGTGGGCCTTCAGTCCCCGTGTGACGATCAGTTCTGTTGCCGGGGAAACCCGTAACCCCTATAACCTAGGTCATGTTCCAGCTGGATCCAGTGGCGGAACGGCTGCTGCTGTTGCTGCAAACCTTGGCCTGATTGGTCTAGGTACAGATACCGGAAATTCAATTCGGGGTCCTTCTTCGCATACAGCTCTGGTCGGCATAAGGTCGACTCTAGGCCTTACCAGTCGCAGTGGCATTGTTCCGCTGTTTCTACGAAACGATGTGGGTGGACCTATGGCGAGGACGGTTATTGATGCAGTGCGAGTATTGCAGGTTATAGCCGGACCCGATGCGGATGATCCGATTACTGCTTATTCAAAAGGCCAGTATCCAGCTGACTTCCTGGAATTGCTGCATCCTGGTGCGCTGCAAGGCGTAAGAATCGGGGTTATGCGACATCTCAGTGAGAGAGATCACGATACCCAGATAAATCAGTTATTCGAAACGGCGCTGGAGGATATGAAAGAACAGGGTGCAATCCTGGTAGACCCTGTGCAGGTCAGCGATTTTGACATTGTCAGTGCAAATCACTGGTGCCGGATGTTCAAGCAGGACCTGAACGCGTTCCTGCTGAAAAACAGTGCTCAATCGCCTCGCAAAAACCTTCAGGAAATCGTTGATTCCGGCTTGTTTTCTGATTATATCGCTGAAGACCTGAAGGCCAACGCAGCGGTCGTTGACCCTGTCAAAATGAGTCCGCCATGTGGAGATCTTTATCAGGACGAACGTCGGGTTGCATTTCGTCAGGCTGTGGTGATAGCCATGGATAAGGCGCGGGTAACAGCGATAGTTTATCCGAGTTGGAACTTTCCTCCCGGACGTATCGGTTTTCCAGAAGATTATAAGGGTGATAATAATCAGGTCATCGCCCCCCATACTGGCTTGCCCGCTGTTACTGTACCCATGGGGTTCGTCGATAGCTTGCCGGCGGGACTTCAATTTGTTGGCAGGCTTTTCTCGGAGGCTGATATATTGCCGTTGGTGTATGCCTATGAACAAGCGACTTTACATCGATTATCTCCGCATGGTTTTGGTTCGCTGGATGCAGTCGCGGCAACAGATATTCCCTGATGGGCGGTGCGGCAGGGTGGTTTACCTTTGTTGCGAGAAATCAGGCAGGCACCAGAGAACTCGGTGCCTAACAGGCATCAAGCCGGGAAAAACTTACTGAAATCTTCCGTTGAATTAACCCTGGGATAAGCCTCGTTGGGCACTTCCTTACCAAGAAAATCGCACAGTGGCTGCCAGCCCTGACGGGCTTCGAACACCAGCAGTTGGTCATCTGCAACGGTGTTGCGTACTTGTTCATTGTGCTGCTTAAAAACATTGATGACATGGTCTCGATCATCCATGCGGCCAGCAAACAGCCGCCCCCAGATAATATCCATGGCCCATTGCCCTGAGCGCTGCTTCTTCGGGTCATCTGACTCCAGATTCAGGTGACTGGACTTATAAATGGTCGCCATAATACTGTCGTACCATTGGTCAGGATCCCGGATAGTCAATATCACCTTTGCCTGCGGATATTGTTGCGTCAATGTCTGCCACAGGTTGCAGGATGGCCAGTCGACCGTTGCCACATAGCCTTCATAAAGATGAGCCCAGTCAACCGGGTTACCCTTATGCGCCTGTGACCAGAGTTCAGAGTGATCGGGATGCTTCATCAGTTCCATCATGTGATAACACTGTTTATAGCCAAGCATTTCCAGCCCGTATTTAAGCGATAGCGTTCCTGTTCTGCCAAAACCGGCGCCGATAATTTCAATACTCATAGGGTTCTCCACAACCGATTTCATGGGGATAGGGTGACGATGCGGGCAAAATAATTTGTATCCCGGTTAAACAGACAGAGACTAAATCATGTTTCGAGGATTTTGGCAATTTACCGCATCACAGACATTGAAAATCACAAACCCTGAAGCGGTTCAGTTTTGAGGGATTGTGTAATATTATTGGTCAAGTAAATCGTCCCGATACTGACTGAATAAAATTGTCAGTCATAGCTGGACCCTCCTGAATCATCAAATTGTGAGGCACCCGATGGCAAGAGTGAGATTAAAGCAAGACCATGAGCTTTCAGAGCAAACGCTCTCTAGAGTGCGGGCCATTGAAGCATCCGGGGGGGATACCTCGAGTTTACGCGGCCTGGCTCATATTGAGACACTTTTTGCCGGGTTTAATCAGTGGTATGTGCCCGCGAGAAAGGGTGATGCCGTTGAGGAAGAGCTAATCGAACTGGTTCGATTGAAAATAGCACGCCTGAATGATTGTTATACCTGACTGAATATGAGATTTCTGTCGGGAACAGAAAAAGCAGAAAAGTTAACAGAAGATAAAATCAGCGAACTTGACGCGGAAAGTAATCATTTCAGTGCGCGAGAAAATCTTGCCATTGAATACGCAGAGAGGATGGCCCTGGATCATCGCAATATTGATGATGAATTATTCAATCGACTGCATGCTGAATTTTCAGATACGCAGATTCTAGAGCTGGGTATGATGATAGGGCAGTTTATTGGCGTTGGCCGGTTGCTGGCAGTAATGGATCTAGAGCCAAAGGTCTGCGAAATCTGATAAGGATAAAGGTGTTGCGCCGCGACAATTCCCGTAGCGTCAACAATTCATGAATGGCCAGTATCTGACGCGCTGGCCGTTACCGATTTTAATAGTGATTTACTCATAAGAATATCCGGCTTACCAGGCCCATTGGCATCCGGAATAACGCCAGTGATACAAAACCCAAGCTTAAGATAGAATTCAAAAGGGTGATGGTTAATGTTGGTAATCCCCATTAGTTGTGTCATGGGATTTGGATAAAGATTCAAATCGGCCAATGAGGTCTGGCTATTTTCGTCATCGGTGAGCAAATAAAGAGTGGAAGCCTTGGTCTTACTTAGGGATTCCAGCAATGCCTGCACCAGCAGACTGCCCACGCCCTGAAGTTGTCTTGGCGGATCTACAGCCAGAGGATGCAGTTCCCAGGCATGCCCGGCATATTGACGAATCGCTCCCACCCAGCCAAGCACTTGGGTCTGCGAGTCTATGGCAACCAGTGCGATTCTATCTTCCCCGGAAAATGCAGTCAGTTCTTCTTTGGCTGAGCCCAGGGTTGGCCAGGCCAGGGGATGATGCTGTTTAAATGCCCGCATCAGTATCAAGGCACATTGCTTGACCATGGCATCATCAACAGGGTCTAGAGTCAAGATCTTCATGCTTTCTCCCTTCATGATACAGACAGGTTATCAGGATACCGGGACACACCAGCGTAAATTTGTCTGCTCAGGCGTCGTCTGATCAGGGTCCAGAGGTAGCCGGAGGCTGCGAGCGCTCACTGTAGGTTATTTCAGGAACCTGCAACTTTAATTTTAAAGGATCTTAAACAGAGCAGGGCTGTGTTAGCCAGTCTCAGCGCCTACTTTTTATTGGTTATTCCTTGATGATAATTTAATACAAATTTAATTTTTGTGAAGTATGATGTTTAACATGGTTTATTTGAATATCTTCACTTCAGCACAGACTGATGAATAGTCAAGTCAATATCCTGGTTGTCGATGATGACCGACTAATAGTAAAAACGGTCAAACGGCTTCTCGAGAAAATGGATTATCAGGTGAGTTCAGCGCTCTCTGCTGAGCTCGGTCTAAAAAAACTGCAAGAAGAAACCTATGACCTCATTCTCCTGGATCTGCTAATGCCGGGAATGGATGGTACAAAATTCCTCGAGTCGTTTCCGAAAGGCCCTGATATTCCGGTCATTATTATGAGTGGACAGCAGGATATTTCCAGTAAGCTGGCAACCTTCGATCTTGGTGCGGTGGATTATATTACCAAGCCCTTTTCTTCAGCAATTCTCCTGGCCAGAATCGAAGCAAAACTGCGCCGGAGCTAAACCACGGCTTTGCTGTACACATCCGGAAAAATTGAAGGCGGTGCCCTGCATAACGCTGTGTGCTGCATAATGAATTTTAGCTGGAGTCAGATGAGGTAACAGCAGGATATTAACCGGGCACCTGGTTGCTCAATGATTGAGGGCGCTGGTACTACAGGCAAGTGAAAAAATATCCAGCAGCGCTTAAATCGGACGCCCGCAAAGGAGCATTCTGAGGCGGGAATTGATCCGCTTTATCATCTAGAGCGTAATCCTTGAGTAGAGCATAATCCTTGCGGAAATCGCACATCACGATAGCGAAGCTATCAGGCATAATGAAGCGGCCTGGCGGTTGGAACGGAGAGTCAGCTTTGCTTATTCAGCCTGACGTGGCTGAGGCATTTTTTAATCCATCTTCCTGGCGACATTGAGTAACCACCAGCCAAAAAGCGTGCTGCCGACCAGTTTAAAGCCTCCCAGCATAATCGCAGGGAAACCCCACCAGAAATCAAGCCAGGATTGCCAGAACCAGGAATACAGCCAGTGGTAAAGGAACGAGATGTTTTCCTCTAAGAAAATAGAGGTAGATAGAGACAGCAAACCATGCTCGGTTGTCATGATAACCCAACCGATCCAAAGCAGGTACAAGACCTGAATAGGTGTTGTGTAAATCAGAACATAGGCAAATCCAAAAGCAAAACTTTTCATCTATTGCGCCTAATCGTCTTCTCCAGAGCTGATCATAGACCATCAACTGTGCCGGGACAAATTACCCTGTAGAAACCAGCATTTTCATGCCGCCGCCATTTAGGCTGCTCTGGCCTGGCCTTAAACACGGCTGCCGGCGATTTGTGATTTAGCAACGCTCATCGGCGTTAAGAAACGAGGCCATGCTGTTCGAGCCTGTCTATCAGCCAACACCAATGTTAAGCTATGAATTTGAGCCTAGGATGAAAAAGCGGGTATGGGGATAGCAATCAGGGTTTACCGGCAGTTGTTTAAGCGCATACTGCAGTTGAGTTTGCTCATTATCTGGTGTGGTAATGCCCTGGCAGATGACAACCCTATTGGTGGTAGCATTTTTATCAGCGAGCTCTCGCAGGAAGTCACTCAGAGCCAGGTTGATAAAATTAAAGACGATCTACAACAAGCCGAGACCAATGGCGCCTCACTTTTCCTGCTTAAGATTAATACCCCCGGAGGTTTGCTTGAACCGACTCGGGCCTTAATACAGGCCATCCTTGATTCTCCCGTCCCTGTAGTGGGCTTTGTTGCGCCTGCGGGTGCCAGAGCAAGCAGTGCCGGGGCTTATGTGCTCAGCGCTTGCCATATAGCGGCTATGTCACCGGCGACTAATGTCGGTTCAGCCACGCCAGTCATACTGTATGGGGATATTGAAGCAGATATGCGCAGCAAGATGGTTAATGATGCGGCTGCTCAATTACGCAGCCTGGCGCAGCTGCGGGGAAGAAACGCAGACTGGCTTGAGCAGTCCGTCACCTCTGCTGAAAACATCACAGCCAGTGAAGCGCTGCAATTGAATGTGATCGATCTCGTTGCGGTGAATACGGATGAACTACTTGCAGCCTTACACGGCCGTGAAGTGGCCATCCAGGGTGGTCGGGTCGTTCTTGATACGGCTTCCCTGACAACCTATCAGGCTGCTCCATTTGAAAATGTTTCGCCGCTGGTTTTATGGACGTTACTGGGGGTCGCCCTGGTGATAATGGAATTGATGGTGACTAAATTCATAGCGATTTTCTTTGCCGGCGGTGCTTTTATTACCGGCATTGCAGTCTGGGCTGGCCTGCCAACCACGAATGGGCTGCCGGTGATATTATTTACTCTGAGTTCCCTGATTCTGTTATTTGCTATTCGCGCTAGATTCAGTCATCTATTTGTTGGTACAGAGACCGTGAATGGTGACTCTGAGCTGAACAGTGAGATGATTGGTGCCCGGGTTACTTTGGTATCGGGTTTTGAGAAAGGCGCCCCAGGTATCGGTCAGGTCATGTACCGAGGCTCGAACTGGCAAGCGAGGTCATCAACAGAGGTCATTGCCAGGGACAAGGTACTGGTGATTTCAGACGTGCAGTCAAATACATTATGGATAGAGGTGGAATAGTTATGGGTGAATTAATTGTATGGGGTGTTTTAGCGCTTCTGGTGTTCTGGGTTTTATATCAGACTGTTAGAGTCGTCCCACAGAGGCAGAATTATGTGGTGGAGTTCCTCGGTAAATACCAGAAAACACTCCAGGCCGGCTTACATATATTGATCCCTTTTGTTCAGAAAGTGGCTTATATACAGTCCTTGAAGGAAGAAACGATCGATGTGCCATCGCAGAGTTGTATCACCAAAGATAATATTTCCGTAGAAATCGATGGGATTCTCTATCTGCAATGCCAGAATGCAGAAATGGCTAGCTATGGTATCGAAGATTATCGTTATGCAACCTCTCAATTGGCACAAACCACGCTCCGTTCAGAGATCGGTAAAATCGAGTTGGACAGAACCTTCGAGGAAAGAGACACTATCAATGCCCAGGTCGTGCAAGCCGTGGATCTTGCTTCAAATGCCTGGGGCGTTAAGGTGCTCCGCTACGAAATAAAGGATATAAACCCGCCTTCGTCGGTCCGTGACGCGCTGGAGAAACAGATGCGTGCAGAGCGCGAGCGACGTGCCGTTGTAGCAGAATCTGAAGGTAATCGAACTGCCACTATCAATGTTTCTGAGGGTCAGAGGCAAGAACTGATAAACATGTCCGAAGCGGAAAAACTGAAACAGGTGAATGAAGCAGAGGGCAAGGCTAAGGAGATTGAATTGCTCGCTCAGGCTACGGCGGAGGGGATTCGTACGATTGCCGAGGCGATCAATTCGCCGGGTGGATCTGAGGCGGTTAACCTGCGTGTTGCCGAACAATACATCGCTCAATTCGGTAATCTCGCGAAGACCAATAACACCCTGATCCTACCCTCAGATGTGGGTAATATTGCCAGTTTTGTCGGTACTGTCACCACGGCTATGGACCAGATAGCTAAGAAACCCGAAAACGACGCCTAGTAGCCGGTTATTGACGTGTAACGGCTACAGAGGCGATGGGTGCTGCTTCATCAGGGCAGTATCTTGAGTCTGGCAGGGCAGGTGAAAACAATGCTGCTTTAAGTTCTGCCCAGCTGGGTACTCGCCTGTATGTGCCGCCTGATCCTACGACGGTGGCGCTGATTGACTTTGTTTAGGTACAGCTGGCCTCATATGCGGGTAATAGGCTTATCGATAACGGTTAATTAAAATCACTCATGATCAAGCAATCCCAGAATAAGGCCTACTTTTTTGCCGCACTGACGGTACTGATGTGGTCGACGGTGGCAACCGCTTTTAAACTCACGCTGAGCTATGCGTCTGTCCTGCAAACCCTAACCATTGCCAGTTGCAGTGCATCGCTGATGCTGCTTCTGATCGTCGTTGTGACGGGGAAATTACCGCAGGTGATCCCCTCGCTGATGCAATACTGGAGACTGTCGCTGATCGCCGGTGTATTGAATCCTTGCCTGTACTATCTGATTCTATTTGAAGCTTATGATCGGTTGCCAGCGCAACTGGCCCAACCTATCAATATGACCTGGGCTATCGTCTTGGCCGTGATGGCGGCAATGGTGCTTAAACAACCGATCAGGCGCCATGATTATCTGGCTGCTGGTATCTGTTATCTGGGCGTGCTGTTGATTATTAGCCAGGGCGGAATCGAAGGGTTTGCAACGGTTAACTGGTCAGGAATCGGTCTGGCGCTGTTATCGACGATCATCTGGGCTAGTTACTGGGTCCTTAATATGAAAGATAATCGAGACCCGGTGATAGGCATGCTGCTAAATTTTTTGGTAGCGACTCCGCTGGTAGTAACAATGTGGGCTATCGTGCCCAGTGAACCCGTAGCCCTACCAGGGCTTATTGGTGGTATATATATCGGTATTTTTGAAATGTCGCTGGCTTTTCTGTGTTGGTCAATTGCATTGAAATCGACGGATAACGCAGCCACCGTCAGCAATCTGGTGTTCTTGTCGCCGTTTATATCACTGCAGATTATTCAACTTGTACTCGGCGAGCGCGTTTTATCCTCCACCTATGCCGGTCTCATTGTCATTATTGCAGGCTTGGTCTACCAGCAGCGAACCGCAGCTCGATTAAAGTCTTCGCAGGATTTTTAGGGCTGGGTTGGACTGGAAAGATAATCGCGCAGCCTCGGCAGCACCAGTATAGTGGTCTGCAGTTAAGTCAATAGCCCATGGTTGTGCTGGTTGTAAGGGCTTGGCTATGGGCCGATGGTCGAGCATAGACGGCCACCTTAACTACTCAAATAGCCCTTTCTGGTGCCAGCAACTTTATACTATAACCACGGTAGGCCGTGTTGAGTTGCGGCCAGTCTGCAGGTACTGCAATAAAAGGAAATGCTGCTGGCTATAGCTGATTTGGCAACTATTTCAATCAATTCAAACAAAAACCCCTGGGGAGGGCTTGAAATTGTTTCGATAAGCATTATGTAGTAAGGGTTGCAGAGGCCCAAGACTATGAACGATCAAAGTGAATTCCTTCCAAGACAACTGGACAAAGCGCTGGCCAGACCTGATGAAGTGCTGCCGGACGTTATTCATCTCATTCCTTTAGGCTCTGGCCCTTATTTCCCGGTGCTGGTTCAGCCCGTAGTCGTTGATGACAAGCCCTGGGGAGAAGCAGTCAAGAAAGCGGCAGCCAGTCCTCATAAGGTAGTGGGGCTCAGTTATAGCCCATCTCCAGAGCCTGGAGAAACAGCAACGGCCGATGAAGTGCGCGAAATTGGCTGTGTTGCCAGGATTCACAGGACGCATGAATCAGAGGGTAAGATTCAGTTTATAGCCCAGGGAATTCGAAGGTTTAAAATCGTTGAATGGCTTGATCGCGAGCCGCCGTTTTTAGTCAGGGTAACGTATCTTGAGCCGGTTGTTAACGAGGATGCGGACCAGGTGCGAGCCTACGCTATGTCTTTGATCAGCAGTATCAAGGAACTGGCTACTCTGAATCCACTTTATACAGAAGAACTCAAGCATTACCTCAACTACTTTACCCCGAATGAGCCCTCGGCCCTGACTGATTTTGCCGCTGCTATAACATCAGCCCAGGCTGAACAGCTGCAGGAGGTGCTGGAAACAGTGCCGCTGTTAGACCGTATGGAAAAAGTCCTGCTGCTGGTCGGTAAAGAACTGGAACTGGCCAGGCTACAGGCCAAGATTACCCAACAGGTTCAGGATCAGGTGGATGATCAGCAGCGTGAATTTTTTTTACGCCAGCAACTAAAAGCGATTCAACAGGAGCTTGGAATTGCTAAAGATGATAAAGAATCCGATGTGGAGGTTTTTACTGAAAAACTCGCCAAACTGGATTTGCCCGACAAGGTAAGCGGGGTGGCTACTGCCGAATTGCAGAAACTTCAGGTGCTGGATCCCAGTGCGGCAGAATACGGCGTGACCCGGAACTATCTGGACTGGCTGAGTTCAGTACCCTGGGGCGTGTATTCCGATGACCAGCTAGATCTGGGTCAGGCTCGAGAGGTGCTTAACAGCGATCACGACGGACTGGACGATGTTAAGGAACGGATCGTTGAGTTTCTTGCGGTGAGCGCCTATCGAGGTGAAATAGCCGGCTCGATTCTATTGTTAGTGGGCCCCCCTGGAGTGGGTAAGACCAGTATTGGTAAAAGTATCGCCAATGCATTGGGGCGCAGTTTTTATCGTTTCAGCCTCGGCGGGATGCGCGATGAGGCAGAAATAAAGGGTCATCGCAGGACCTATATCGGAGCCATGCCCGGTAAGCTGGTTCAGGCACTGAAAGAGGTAGAGGTTCAGAACCCGGTTATTATGCTGGACGAAATCGACAAAATCGGGGCTTCCTTTCAGGGCGATCCTGCTTCTGCCCTGCTTGAGGTGCTGGACCCGGAGCAAAATGGAGAATTTCTCGATCACTATCTTGATCTGCGTGTGGATTTATCTAAAGTGCTGTTTATTTGTACGGCGAACCAGCTCGATACCATCCCGGCACCGTTATTGGACAGAATGGAAACCATTCGACTGTCAGGTTATTTGACCGATGAAAAGCTGCAGATTGCCAGGCATCACCTATGGCCCAGGCAGTTACAGAAAGCGGGCCTGAAATCATCAAAGCTGAAGATTACCGACGCGGCGATTCGCTTGATTGTGGATGGCTACGCCAGGGAGGCTGGAGTCAGGGGACTGGATAAATTGCTCGGTCGGATCGTACGAAAATCCGTGGTCCGCTTATTACAGGATAAGCCAGCTTCCATTAATATAACCAAACCCGTTGTAGAAGCGCTTCTGGGCGCGCCTATCTTTCGCAAGCAGCAAGTTCAACGAGGCATCGGGGTCGTTAATGGCCTGGCCTGGACGGCCTTGGGCGGGACCACCCTGGCCATAGAGGCCCAAACCGTGCATGTTGACGGCCGCGGCTTCAAGCAGACAGGCCAGCTAGGCGATGTGATGCAAGAATCCGCCCAGATAGCCTATAGTTACGTGGCCGGGAATGCTGATCAGTTTACTGGGGCTAGCCATTATTTTGAAAACACGCTCATCCACCTGCATGTGCCAGAAGGTGCCACACCTAAAGACGGGCCCAGTGCGGGAATCACAATGGCAACCGCTCTGGTCTCTCTGGCCAGACGGAAACAGGTCAACCGTGATATAGCCATGACTGGCGAGCTCACCCTCACCGGCAGAGTGCTTGCGGTAGGAGGAGTCAGGGAAAAAATAATCGCAGCCCGGCGTGCGGGAATCCGTGAATTGATTCTGCCTTTTGAAAACCAGCGAGATTTTGATGAAATGCCCGACTACCTTAAAACTGGGCTTAGCATGCATTTTGTTCGCAGTTTTGAAGAGGTGGCGCCCATCTGTTTTGATTGAGGTGATGACATAAGCCCGGGTCTCTTGCTTCCGGTCGAAGTTTGCTATAGTGGGTGAGAGGAGAGCTTATATGTCACAACTGATTGAGTCACTGCAAAGCCAGCTGGGTGAAAAAGGGGTATTAACCGGAGATTTACTCGCTGAAAAATTCATTCCTCATGGCTGTCCTGCGGCGCTACTGCGACCTCAGACGACCGAGGAAGTCTCTCAGGCGCTTAAGTTATGCCATGAAGCGAGCCAGAGCGTCATTCCTTATGGCGGGTTAACCGGCCTGGTTGAAGCAACTGCCTCAGATCAGTCAGAAATCGCCATTTCCCTGGAGAGAATGAACCAGATCGAAGAGATAGACATAGAAAGTCGGACCATGACGGTTCAGGCCGGAGTGCCCTTGCAGGTGGTACAGGAAGCTGCGGATAAAGCGGACATGCTGTTCCCACTGGATATCGGGGCGAGAGGCTCAGCGACTATCGGTGGTAATGTTTCCACCAATGCAGGTGGTAACCGAGTTATCCGCTACGGCATGATGCGTGATCAAATTTTGGGCATGGAAGTGGTTCTAGCCGATGGCCGAGTCATCACCTCCATGAATAAAATCATCAAGAACAATACTGGCTATGATCTGAAACAACTTTTTGTTGGCGCAGAAGGGACCTTGGGGATCGTTACCCGAATAGTGCTGCGATTGCGACCCAAGCCGAAAAGCCAGCAGATGGCTTTTGTTGGCGTTAATACGTTCTCAGAAGTAACGCGGGTACTTAATCTCCTTGATGGCGCGCTGGGCGGCAGCTTGAGCGCTTTTGAAGTCCTCTGGAAGGATTACTACCAACTGGTGACGACAGCGCCAGCTGAAGGCAAACCACCGCTGGCGCATGACTATGGGTATTACATTCTGGTGGAAGCCTTAGGCGGTGATGAACAATCCGATGAAGAGAGGTTCCTCAATGTGCTTGCCGAGGCCATGGAAGAGGGGACTATTGCGGATGCAGTGGTAGCTCAAAGCCAGGGTGAGAGAAATGCCATGTGGGCAATTAGAGATGATGTCGGCCAGGTTGCCCAGAATTGGCCGATATTTGCCTTTGATATCAGTGTTCCTCTCAACCAGATGGAGTCCTATGTTGCAGAGTTAACCGCAGAGCTGGATGAACGCTGGCAGGATAATACCTGTATGGTTTTTGGCCACCTCGGGGATGGTAACTTGCATATTATTGTTGGCATGGGTGAGAAGTCAGCGGCGGCCAAAAAAGCGGTAGAACAGGTCGTTTACAGTGGACTACCAGAACGCGGTGGCTCGGTCAGCGCCGAACACGGCATAGGGGTCCAGAAAAAGGCTTATCTGTCCTGGTCCAGGAGTACGGATGAGATAGCGCTCATGCAAATGATGAAAACCGCCCTGGATCCAAAAGGAATATTGAATCCAGGCAAAATTTTCTCATCCTAGAAAACCCCTAGCCAGCACTGTTTCCCGGGTCTTTTATGGTGCAGTAGCGTAATTGATATATACTCAATATATATATTTATATTATTTTAATTTAAATAGTTATGTTTCTAATTGCACATCTATTTTAAGTTAACTGGCGGTTGCTGATGATATCGACCTCATCCATATGATTGCCTTGCTGCCAACCCGCCTGCTGGGTGACCGAGTCCACTTCAAGCAATTATTATGGTCGGGCCAGCATGGCCTGCTATTGAGAGCAGCAAATGGGTTAGGGTGGCTTTCTTTGACGCTCGATAAGGACGAGGTGCATCAGTATGGCAAAGACTCAAAGATAGACAAATCTATAGCTCAAAATACAGACCAATATATGGGTAACAACGCTTCCAGTTAGGCTGTTAATCCCTTTGCATTGTATCTATATCCGCATTGGCAAATATCTAAGATACCACCCTGTAGGTAAGTATTAAGCTTGGCTGTATGCGCCAATATCCGCATTGGCAAATATCTAAGATACCACCCTGTAGGTAAGTATTAAGCTTGGCTGTATGCGCCAATATCCGCATAGGCAAATTTCTAAGCTATCACCTCACAACTACGGTATTAACCGTATCTGTATTGCATCTATTCCGGCGCCAGCAAGAATATCTGATATCACCACGACCTTGTCACCGGACTCAATCTCGCCTTTATCCCTGAGCAGTTTAAAAGCGGTTGTCAGGGTTTTTTCCGGATCCTGGCTGAAAGCCGAACGAATCGGCGAAACGTTGCGGTTAAGCATGAGCCTGCGTCGGGTCTGCGAGTCATTGGTAAAAGCAAAAATTCGTGTTGCCTGGGGATGGCAACTGGTAATGTAATCGGCCATCAGACCCCGCCGGGTAATAACGACAATGCCTTTTGCAGCCAGGTTTTCAGCTAGCTCAACCGCATTGGCTGCCAATTGCTGCTTGTCCGAGGAGCGACGCAAATTGCCGGTGAAATTCAGCCCGGGGAACTGCTCGGTAACCTTGGCAATACTGACCAACTGCTCGACGCAGCGAACCGGATGCTTACCCATTGCTGTTTCGCCCGAAAGCATTACAGCGTCGACTTCCTCATAGATGGCATTGGCAACATCGGTCACTTCCGCCCGAGTTGGGATCGGGTTTTCAATCATAGATTCAAGCAGATGCGTGGCGACGATGACCCGCTTGCCTTCTTCTGCACACCGTTTGACTATCTGTCGCTGCACATTCGGTAATTCAGCCAGATTAATTTCAACACCTAGATCACCGCGAGCGATCATAATACCATCGACTTCACTGAGGATTTCATCCAGGTTGGTGACGCCAGACTGATCTTCAATTTTCGCTATAATCTTTATTTTTCCTGCTTTTCTGCCAAGCAGCTGCTTTAATTCCCTTATATCATCTGCTGAGCGAACAAAAGACAAGGCAATAAAATCAACTTGTTCTGCCAGCGCAAACAGGATGTCGGCTTTGTCTTTTTTAGTGATGGCCGGCAGATTGACACGGATACCTGGAAGGTTAACGTGACGTTTGCTTTTTAAGATTCCGCCATCGACTATCCTACAATTGAGCGTTCCATTAGGGTTCTTGGCCAGCACATCCATATTAATGATGCCATTGTCGACAGTTATTCTGTCGCCTTCGTTCAGGGCACTGACTAGATCAGAGTAGTCGATGCGAATAGAACTGGCCTCGACATCACTGTCATCCCTGACACTGATAGTGACTTCAGAACCGGTTTTTAATTCCAGTTCTTCGGTAATATTGCCAGTACGAATCTCCGGGCCCTGAGTGTCAAGCAGCACTGCAATCGGTGATGCCAGTTTTCTATTCAGGGTCTTTATGCTGCGAATAATTTTTGCTGCTGAATCATGGCTGGCGTGGGACATGTTCAAACGCACAATGTCCATTCCCGCTGCAGCTAATTCACTGAGTTGGTCAAATGACTCGGTCCTGGGCCCGATCGTGCAGATGATCTTGGTTTTGCGCATGTTGTGGCACCTGCTTACAAAGGC
>Ga0233433_10001254_pt1 | contig 24777 bp, 23 predicted proteins | sample SI_122_August201_5_FD_179868 | JGI IMG/M metagenome (GOLD analysis project Ga0233433, IMG submission 179868) | Seawater microbial communities from Saanich Inlet, British Columbia, Canada - SI_122_August2016_100_MG | ecosystem: Environmental > Aquatic > Marine > Inlet | place: Canada: British...
GCTCCATGCTCGGTGGCATGCGCGCTGTTACCTGGACACAGGTTGCTCAGTACATCGTGCTGATCATCGCCTATCTGGTCCCGGTTATCTGGATGTCCAACAAACAGGGCTTTGGCCTCATCCCACACTTCTCGTATGGTGATGCTGTTGCTCGTATCCAGGAACTTGAACCGCTTCTCGGTTTGGGAACTGCCGCGATGGAATCTGCTCCATTTGGGGGCGTGAAAATTCTTACTACCCCACATAATGCACCAGGTGGCCCGGGTGCCAGCTGGCAGTTTATTACCCTGGCAATCTGTATGATGGCTGGTACTGCATCACTTCCACATATTTTGATGCGTTACTTCACCACACCGTCCGTACGTGATGCACGTCGTTCTGTTGCGTTCTCACTGCTGTTCATCTTCCTGCTGTACTTCACGGCGCCGGCTCTGGCCACGCTGACCAAGTTGCAGCTTCTGGATCCTAATCTGGCAACCAGCATTATTGGCAAGCCTTTTGCTGATGTGATGGCGTTGGACTGGGTACAGAACTGGAGCAGTGTGAAGATGCTTTGGCTCTCCGATTCAAACGGAGACGGTATTCTTCAACTGAACGAGTTCTTCATGCGAAGCGGTATTGTCGTACTTGCAACACCTGAAATTGCTGGCCTTCCATATGTGATTTCCGGTTTGGTCGCAGCTGGCGGTATGGCTGCTGCCATGTCAACGGCTGACGGTCTGTTGCTGGCTATTGCCAATGCTCTTAGCCACGATCTGTACTACAAGATCATTGACCCTGCCGCTGATACGAAAAAGCGTCTGCTCGTTGCTCGAGCACTGCTGATCATAATCGGTGCTGGTGCGGCTATGATTGCTACCCTACAGCTTACGACGATCCTTGGTGCTGTGGCTTGGGCTTTCTGCTTTGCCGCTTCGGGTCTGTTCTTCCCGCTGGTCTTAGGTGTCTGGTGGAAACGGGCTAATCGTGCTGGTGCAATTGCCGGCATGGTCATTGGCTTCGCTGCTGGTACCTACTATCTGGTTCACGTTAAGTTTCTTGGCGGTGAACCCTGGATGGACCTCAATCACCTGCGCTTTGCTATTATCGGTATGCCGGCTAGCTTGATCGCAATGATTGTTGTCAGTCTGGCAACACCAGAACCAGATGCAGAAATGCAGGCAATGGTGGACGAGCTCCGAGTTCCTTCGGGCAAAGCCATCCTGTCAGAAGAGCACTAGAACTCTCTTCACTGATACGAAGCGGGGGCGGATTTTTCCGCCCCCGTTTTCTTTTCTAACTAAAGGTACTGAAATAAATGGATGATCCTCTCGCCATATTTCCCATCTGGGTTGTTGCCATTGACTACGTGCTTGGTGTCGTCATGTGGACGCTTATTGGCCGTACGGCCATGGGCCTGTTTCTGGCTGAGGATTCCAACTTCTTCTTCATGAAGATATTTGTGCGCATGACGAACCCGATCCTGCGTGTTTTCAGTCGGGCAACACCCAGCTTCCTGATTCCGGCGCTGGTGCCCCTGTTTGTGGCATGGTTCTTCTATATGGTTCGGTTCTACCTGATGCCGTGGCTGCTTGGGTATGATGTGATGGGCATGCTGTCCTTCCCGCTGGAAGGCGAGATTACCAAAGCGCTGTTCGAAATGTTCTATAGTCCCGTCGAGTAACTGTTCTTACGACAAAGGCTCTTCATCTTCGGCCTCAAGCTCGTAGAAAGCTTGCGAGCTTTTTGGCGCGGGGACGAAGGCTGTTCTGTCCACGAACTCTCCGCCGGGGCGTACAATGATGCGGTAGAGTGAGAACACTGCCAACACGCCAAATAAGACGGTCATGGACAGGAAAAGATAACCAGCGTCCAACTGGTCCATGAGTGGGCTGACGATCGTGGGGCCCAATACGGCCCCCATACCATACACCAGCAACAAACCACCAGAAATCTCGACCATTTTTTCCTTGGGCGCGTAATCATTGGCATGGGACAGGATAAGGCCGTAAAGCGGGAACATGAACCCGCCGTGAAGGCAGGCAACAACATAGGCATTCATGTTTTCGTGCCCCGGCATGAAGGCCAGTGCCAAGCCTGTGCCAATAGTACCAAAGCAACAGAATGCAATCATGATGCGCCGGTCAATGTGATCGGATATCCAGCCAATGGGCCACTGTAACAACGTGCCGCCCAGCATAAACGCGCTCATGAATATGGTAATACCCGCTACAGAAAACCCACGTTCTTGCGCAAACACCGGGCCCAGTGACCAAAAAGATCCATCAACCAGTCCAAACGCCAGGCAACCCACGAACCCAACGGGCGATAGTTTGTAGAGCGCCCCAATACGAAGTTTGGCCGAGGGCGGTGCCGAGGGTTCGGTGATGGTACTCAGCGATATAGGGGCCAGCGAGATACAAATCATCAACGCGCCAAGGATAAACAATGTGGAACTGGCTGGATCACGCAGGTTTAGCATCAACTGACCGCTGGCTATCATGATGTTGCCGACGATGATATAGACGGACAGAATTCGGCCACGGTTTTTGTTGTTTGAAAGCTCATTCAGCCAGCTTTCAATGGCCATAGACAGGATGGCAAAACAAACCCCGGTAAAGCCGCGTGTGGCGACCCATGCCCATTGTGATGGCAGTAACTCGAACAACAATGTGGCCGCGGCCGTCAGGGCGGCAAATCCGGCAAAGACCCGAATGTGCCCCACATTGCGGATCATGCCCGGCCCGATCAGGCACCCAATGGCAAAACCGCCGTAGTAGGCGCTACCCATATAGCCGATCCATGTGGTGGATAAACCCTCGAGTGCTCCGCGTACCGGCAGCAGGGTGACAAGCAAACCCTGCCCCATCATCAAAATGGCGGCGCCAATCATCAAAACGGTGAAATTGGTACGTGTGGAACTCATAAATGTCGCCTAGCGGAAATGAACTCTCTTTATGGCCTTTTCATTTGTCTTCGTCCACACTGGTGGCTTGGGAATAATGCGATCAGGTAGAGTAAATGAGTAGAGCCTTTGTCAAAGAGCCCGATGGGGATGCGGTCGGCGATGATACGCCAGAGCTGCCCATCAGCCCTCATGCTAATCATGTTACGCAGCGAGGGTACCTGTTGTTGACGGATGAACTGTCGGCATTGGCCGCGCAGCGTCAGGCCTTGATTGATCACGATGATCCGATGAAGACACAGTTAGAGCGGTTCGCCATTGAACGGCGCCAACGCTATGTGATCACACGCCTTGAATCAGCCATCGTTGCCACATGCGATGGAGCTTCGCCGGACACAGTCGAATTCGGTTGTCGGGTACACGTGGTGGATGATGATGACACTGAGGCCAACTATATCATTGTAGGCGAGGATGAGGCTGATCCGGGGGCAGGCTTGATCAGTTGGACATCGCCGATCGCCAGAATACTGATGCGATGCGAAGTGGGTGATACCCCCCTATGGCGTCGACCAAAGGGGGATACCAATCTCGAAATACTGTCTATAGGTTGGCCGAAAGGAGGCTAATTTTTAGCTTTCAGGCCCAATTTTTCACGGGCTTCTGCGGGCGAGATGGCACGTCCACCGAGACGCTCAATAATTTCTTTGGCCCGCGTGACCAAATCACCGTTCGTTGCCAATACACCACGGTCCAGATACAGGTTGTCTTCCAGACCTACCCTTACGTTGCCGCCCAGGATCATGGCCTGTGCCACCATAGGCATCTGCATGCGGGAAATACCGAAACCTGCCCACATGGAACCGGCTGGCAGGGCATTGCGGATCGCCATCATGGCATTGGTGTCGGCTGGAGCACCCCAGGGAATGCCAAGGCAAATCTGGAACAGAGGTGGGGCGTCGATCAGGCCTTCTTCAACCAATGAGCTAGCGAACCATGCCATGCCCAGATCAAAGACTTCCAGTTCAGGCTTCACGCCCAGTTCCTGGCACATACGAGCCATTTTCTGCAAGTATACCGGCGGACTTAAGTACATGTTGCTGTCGCCACCGAAATTCAGGGTGCCGCAATCCAGCGTGCAAATTTCCGGTAACAACGCCTTCACGTGAGCCATGCGTTCTTCCGGGCCGATCATGTCTGATCCCGGCCCCGGTTTGGTGGGGTCGTCCGTATCCGGAATCCAGTCACCACCCATGCCGGCGGTGATGTTGATGATCACGTCTGTATCGCTGGCACGAACCAGTTCAACGGCTTCGCGGAATAATTCAACGTCCCGGGAACCAAGGCCTGTTTGCGGATCGCGTACATGAATGTGCGCAACGGCGGCGCCCGCCTGTGCCGCTTCGATTGCTGCATCGGCGACCTGCTGTGGGGTGACGGGCACCTTGTCGCTCTTGCCTACGGTGTCGCCAGCACCTGTTATGGCACAGGTAATAATTACCTCTTTGTTCATTTCCATGGTGGTTACTCCGCTTGGCCGATTGTCCAAAATAGATCATGAATTTGGCCTCATTTGTCAGACTAAGTGATGTATTTTCGTCGCTGGTGATGTATTTTCGCCAACAATTGAATTGAACACAGGATTATTACGCCTATGGTCTATGGTAATGATACCGATGTAGTGGCAACGGAGTCGGAATATACGACGATTACCGCTCAGACCACATTTGCCTTTGTGCTGATCCCCCGGTTTAACATGATGGCGTTGACGGCCACTATCGAGCCGCTTCGAGTGGCGAACTATCTGACCGGTAGCCCGCTGTATGCATGGGAGTTCCTGTCACTGGATGCCGGCAATGTGGTGGCCAGCAACGGTATGGAACTGGCCACGAGTGCTTTGCCAACGGTTGATAAACGCTACGACACAATTTTCGTCTGTAGCAGTTGGGATTCAGAGCATTTTTCGAATGCTGATCTGTTCGCGTGGCTTCGCCGCCATGACCGTTTTGGGACGCAGTTGGGGGCGATGGATCTGGGCGCCTACCTGCTGGCCCACGCCGGTTTGCTGGACGGCTACAGAGCGACCATCCTTTGGTATTGTGCCAGTGCCTTTGGCGAGGTATTTCCCGGCACAGATGCCGTTGAGCATCTGTTTGTCATCGACCGTAATCGTACGACCATTGCCGGTGGTACGGCGGGATTGGATATGATGCTGGACGATATCAAGCGACGGCATGATGTGCGTCTGTCTCACGAAGTATCGGATCATATCCTGCATTTCCCTGTACGGCCTGGCGATACTGGCCAACGCAATGCCGCGGGTGGTCAACAGGACATTGTTCAACCGCTGTTGCGCAAAGCCATACATCTGATGGAAAATAATGTGGAGGAGCCTCTGACGGTACCGCAGATATCCACCGGGTTGGGTATATCCCAGCGCAAGTTGGAGCGCTTGTTTCAAAAACATGTAGGGCGTTCGGCTGTTGGCTATTACCGGATTTTGCGACTGCAATACGCGCGGGTCATGCTGACCAACACGGACTTGTCCATTCGTGAAATTTCGGTGGCGTGTGGCTATTCAAGCCTGTCGCATTTCGCTAAATCATTTGCAGAGCAATTTGGCCGGCGTCCGCGCGATTGCCGCGATTCATGGCCGTCATCTGAACCGGCACCTGTTTGGCCGGGATTGTCTGTGTCTCTGAATAACATAAAACCAGTGCCAAAAGCACACGATGCGTAATTGAGGTCTCGCCCATGTATGAAGTAGCTATCAGCGCTTTTATCACCATGTTTGTCATTATCGATCCCATTGGGAACGTGCCTATCTTCATGGCCCTGACCAAAGGTACGGAACATCGCTACCAGCGGGCCATGGCGATAAAAGGAACTTTGGTGGCTTTTCTAGTTCTTGCATTTTTTGCATGGTTTGGATCCGACTTGTTAAGCTTGCTTGGAATTGGTTTACCGGCGTTCCGGATCGCAGGCGGCATCATGCTATCGTTCATCGCCTTTGAAATGGTGTTTGAGCGCCGTAATCCGCGTAAATCAAAGACAGCCGAAGACCTCAACAGTGTTATATCGCCGGATGATATTTCCGTATGCCCTCTGGCTATACCATTGCTGGCTGGCCCGGGTGCCATTGCATCGATCATGTTGTTGATGAGCAATTATGCAGGCGACACAAAATCCCAGATGATCATTATGGGTGCGCTGGCTTGTGTGCTTTTGGCCTGCATGATCATGTATATGTTGGGTGCGATCATTGAACGGGGCATTGGCGATACCATAAGTGCCGTTATCACCCGGTTATTAGGCATCATTCTGGCAGCACTTTCTGTTCAATTTATTACCGATGGCCTTCGTGCCACGTTCCTGCCATGAGCCTGAGGAAAGCCTTTTACGACAAAGGTTGGTGTCGATTTCCTGATGACCCGGCAATACTGGCGTGGGTCGATCACGCCTTACCCGCCGCCCGCACCGCCATTGCATCCCCCGTGAATGATGACTGGTTAAGATGTGACGGCACCTGGCATGTGGGGGTGAATGTGTTGCCCAACGATGAGGCCGGGCAATTGGTCGGTGGCCCGCCGTTGCAGGGCGAGGCCATTTCCTTTGTTTTTGAGAACATCCGCCCATCCGGGTTTCAGTGGGACAGGGGGCAGGTGTCCGTGTGCTATCCGGGGTATCCCAGACGCATGGATGACGAGTCAGAAAACGCTTTTAGTTTCCGCCGTAACCGAGACGCCGCCCACGTGGATGGCTTGCGGCGTGAAGATAATACCCGCCGGTTGTGCGAATTCCACGGCTTTGTTCTGGGCATACCATTGGTGAATACCAGTGCCGATGCGTCGCCATTCGTGGTGTGGGAGGGATCGCATGAGATCATCCGGCGCGGGTTTACGTCGCTGTATGAAGGCATGCCGCCAGAAGATTGGGGGCAAATCGATGTAACCGATGCCTATAAGCACATGCGGCGTGAAGTTTTCGAGACGTGTAAGCGCGTCGAGGTCGCTGCCAACCCCGGCCAGGTTTATGTTACGCACCGATTGACCGTGCACGGTGTGGCCCCGTGGGTTGATCATGCCACGGCCGGGCCGGATGGGCGTATGATCGCATATTTCAGGCCGGATTTCGGCGATGCAGAAGGCTGGTTGTCAGCGCCTTAAACTATCGGCCTCATTTCGAAGTATCAAGTTTGTCCTGGGTCCTGTTGTCAAAATCACTGGCATCGTGACGTTCGTGAAGTTGTTCTTCAGGCGGCCCCCATGTTCTGTTGACCATGCGTCCGCGCTGAACCGCGTCTCGGCCTTTGATTTCGTTGCTCCACCGGACCACGTTGGCATAGCTTTCCACATCCAGGAATTCTCCGGCATTGTAAAGCCTGCCTAGTGCCAGCACGCCGTACCATGGCCAGATTGCGATATCAGCAATGGAATACTCATCACCACACATGTACCGATTGTCGGCTAAATGCTGGTCCAGCACGTCCATTTGACGTTTCGCCTCCATGGCATAGCGATCGATGGGGTATTCAAATTTTTCCGGGGCGTAGTTGTAGAAATGACCAAATCCACCACCGAGAAAGGGCGCGCTGGCCATTTGCCAGAATAGCCACGACAGGCACTCGGCACGGCCCATGGGGTCCGTTGGAATAAGGGCGCCAAATTTTTCGGCCAGATGCAGCAAAATTGCCCCTGACTCGAAAACACGTATGGGCTCAGAGCCACTATGATCCATAAGAGCCGGAATCTTCGAGTTTGGATTGGCTGCTACAAAGCCGCTACCGAATTGCTCGCTGTCTCCAATTTCGATTACATAGGCATCATACTCAGCACCCTCAAACCCGAGCGCTAATAACTCTTCCAACATCACCGTGACCTTCACACCATTCGGTGTGGCCAGCGAGTACAATTGAAATGGGTGTTTTCCAACTGGTAACACCTTGTCGTGCGTGGCACCTGCTGTAGGGCGGTTGGTTTTTGCAAACTCGCCGCCATTCTCAGTTTCCCATTTCCAGACCTTGGGGGGCGTGTAAGATGACAAATCGTTCATGAACAGGATTCCAATTTATGAGTTTAGGCGAGAGAATGATTATCATAATGTGGTCTTCCAGAGCCTGAGAACAACCCGCGAGCGGTAATTTTCTGACTTCGGTGAACTTTATAAACAAAAATAGGAAAATAGGCTAATGGCCAAAAGCGATACAAAAATAGATCGAAGCGTGGTGCCAGCCTCGGAAGGAAGAGCCTATCGCGTCCAGAAAGGATCGCGTATCAGGGTTGAGACGCCACACGGTGCACAAGCCGCTGACTTTTTCGCGTTCAACGCTGAAAATGTGGGGGAATGGTTATCGGCGAACCATACCTGGGTTACGACCTTCAATGTAAAACCACGCGAAGGCGACACGCTTATTTCTCAGTTCCGTCGGCCTATGTTGACGTTCACCGACGATGGGGCAAGTGGCGTGCATGATATGATGATCGCTGCTTGTGATCAGTTCCGTTATGAGTTTTTCGGTCATGAGGGTCATCACCCCAGTTGTGCTGAAAACCTGCACCTGGCTATGCGGCGTATCGGCCAGCCCATAAACAGTGTTCCGCAACCGATCAACTTTTTTACCAATACCCGGATCGAAGAAGACGGCTCGTTCGTCTCTCCACCCAATCCGGTATCGCCCGGCTCGTATGTTGAGTTGGAGGCTCTCATGGACCTGATCTGCGTGGTGTCTTCGTGCCCGTTTGATCTTGTGGTGGATGGTTGGCCCATCAACGCCGAGGGCGGGCCTTCGGCATTGTTGGTTTCTGTCAGTTAGGGCAGCTTTCCGATCTTTTTCCAGGCTTGCGCCACGGCGACCAGACCGGCGTCGCGTTCTTCGGATAAATCAGAGAACGTGCGCCCGGCGGCGCGAGTTTCTGAATCGTCCACCAGATTATCGCGCAGTTCTTTGGTCAGTTCCGGGGCTTCCAGCCGGGTCCATGGCAATTTAAGGGCCGGGCCGAACTGATCGAGACAATAAGCCATGCCGCCTTCGCCGCCACCGATGTGATAGGTCATGAACGGTCCGCCAAAGGCCCAACGCGGGCCGGGGCCATTGACCATGGCAATGTCGATCTGTTCCGGGGTGGCTTCACCATTTTCCACCATGTGCAATGCTTCACGCCAGACGGCTTCCTGAATACGGGTGGCGACAAAACCCGGCACTTCTTTGGTCATGATCAGCGGCGCTTTGCCGGTATGGGTGTAGAATTCTGCCGCCCAGGTGAGCGCGTCAGGTGATGTTTTCTCGCCGCCCACCATTTCCACCAACGGTAACAGATACGGTGGGTTGAACGGGTGGGCCACCACGGTGCGTTCTGGCGTTGAGCATTTGGCCTGAATATCGGTCATGGAAAGCCCGGAGGTGCTGGATGCAATCACCACATCCGCAGGAACCAGATCACCCAGTTGCTCGTATACGGATTGTTTTAGATCGATGTTCTCCGGCACGCTTTCCTGAACGAAGTCGGCGTTCGCGACAGCTTCCGCCAGATCGCTGGTGCAGGTCAGCCGATCGAGCGATGCCCCGCCCGCCAGTCCGATCTGTTCCAGGCACTTCCATGCGGTATCCAGCATGCGTCTGAGCGCATCTTCCTCCGATGGATCATGCATGTAGCAGGTCACATCATAGCCCCGCCCCAGAAAATGTGCGGTCCAGCCGCCGCCAATGGGACCCGCGCCCACACAGGTAACGTTACGGACGTCTTCAATATTCTTGCGTGCCATTCGTATTCTCCCTCTTTCCTTTATTGCGCAAAGCCACCTTTACAAATTGAGCCAATTTGCTCGGGTTTTGCTCTAACGGCCCTTGAAGACCGGGTCGCGCTTTTCCACAAAGGCCTTCACGCCTTCTTTTGAATCTTCGGATTTCAGCATGGCGCGATAGGTGGGCAGGTCACCTGTACGCATGGTGTTGAAGGCTCCCTCGACACTCTCATCCTCAATTGTGCGCAAAACTTCTTTGACCGTCTGCAAGGCCAGTGGTGCAGATTTCGCCAACTGGTCCGCCCATTCCCGTGCTTTGTCCATTAATTGGCTGTGCGGCACCACGGCATTGATCATGCCGTACTGCATGGCCTCGGTCGTCGACATACGTCGACCCAGTAACAACATTTCCATGGCAATATTATAGGGCAGGCGGCGGGGAAGGCGTTGTAGAGCGCCCGCATCCGGCACAATACCCAACGGCATTTCCGGCAACTGGAATTCAACATGATCGGTGGCAATGATTAAATCGCAAGACAATGCAATCTCGAAGCCACCGCCGATGGTCAGGCCGTTCAGGGCCGCAATCACCGGCTTGTTCATCACCCAGTTTTCGGTGACACCGGCGAAACCGCCAAAGCCGTCTTCGGTTTCCCACCAGTTATCCAGCGCCTGTTCACCATTATCCAGTGACTTCAAATCCCAGCCAGCGGAGAAAATACGCTCGCCAGCACCGGTGATAATACCGACCCATAGTTCCGGGTCTTCATGCAGTTGCTGAAAGGCTTTGCCCAGTTCCTTGCTCATGGCGGCATCGATGGCATTGACCTTGCCCCGCTGCATGGTGATTTCAAGAACGCGACCGCGCTTTTCAACGACAACACCGTTTACGGGTTCACTCATAATACAAGCCTCTGGTTGGATATTGATGGTGCGAGGACTTTTCACCGAATTTCGGCACAATGTGGATGAAAAAACGACAGCATAAACGAAAATTCGTCATTTATGGTTGAATTTGCTGGTTCGTCGGAAAAACGACTATCATGTCGAAAAATCGTGACTGCCCGCTGACAGAATACCTAATGATCTGGGCATCAAATTTACCGCCTGATATTTACCGGATAAAGGGGTTTCATCATGGATTACCAACTGACCGACGAACAACGCATGATCGTGCAATCAGCCCGCGCCTTTGTGGAGCAGGAGCTTCGTCCCTATGAAGCAGAAACGGATCAGGCAGGCGAAGTATCTGCGGAGCTGGGTGCCCAGATTAAAAAGAAGGCTCAGGAAATGGGCTTCTATGCGGCAAACCTGCCGGAATCCGTTGGTGGCGGTGGATTGGATTATGTGAGCCTGGCGTTGATTGAGCGTGAGTTTGGCACCAGCACCTATGGTCTGCACGGCTTTGCACACCGCCCATCAGAAATTCTGATGGCCTGTGAGGGCGATCAGATCGATCGCTTTTTAATGCCTTGCGTGACGGGTGAGAAGAAAGAGTTCTTCGCCCTCACCGAACCAGGCGCCGGGTCCGATATCATGTCTATGAAAACCAAAGCTGTTCGGGATGGTGATGACTGGATTATCAACGGATCGAAGCATTTTATTTCAAGTCCGGTTGAAGCGGACTTTGCCATCCTGTTTGCCTCGACCGGCGTGGATGAAACACCGCGTGGTGAGCGCAAGCGGGTTACCGCCTTTCTGGTGGAAAAGGGTATGGAAGGCTTTTCCATAGAACGGGGCCCGCGTTGTGCAGCGCAACGAGCCTATCAAACATTCCAGTTATCCTTCGATAATGTGCGGGTGTCGGATAGCTTTATTCTGGGCGAAGAGGGCAAAGGGTTCGATCTGGCCGATAAATGGTTGAGCATGGGCCGTGTGTGGGTGGCCGCCGGTGCTTGCGGTCGGGCGTCGCGCTTGCTGGATCTGGCGACCCAGTGGGCGGCGGAAAGGCATCAGTTCGGCCAACCCATCGGCAAGTTCCAGGGCACGTCCTTCAAGCTGGCCGACATGGCAACGGAACTGAAGGCGGCTGATCTGCTGGTCATGAATGCTGCTCGTAAGGCTGATTTGGGCATTATGGAAGCCAACGATGCCGCCATGGCAAAATTGTACGCCGCCGAAATGGTGGGACGTGTGGCCGACAACACCTTGCAGATATATGGTGGCATGGGTCTGATGGAAGATTTACCCATAGAACGTCTGTGGCGGGACGCGCGCCTGGACCGGATTTGGGACGGCACGTCTGAAATTCAACGCCACATTATTTCACGCTCCATGCTTCGACCGCTCGGTGCGTAAGATAAATGAACGAAACTCGCCAAGCCAATCTGAAACGCCTGTTCGCGCCGAAATCCATCGCCTTTATCGGTGGTAACAGCGCTGTCGCTGCCGTTGAGCAATGCGTCCGTGGCGGTTTTGATGGTGAGATATGGGGCGTTAATCCAAAACGCACCGAGATGGCAGGACAGCCATGTTTTGCCAGTGTGGCCGATTTACCGGACGCACCTGATGCGGTGTTTTTGGCGGTGCCAAGCCAGTTCGCGGTGCAGACGGTGGCGGAATTACGCGAGAAGGATTGCGGCGGCATTGTGTCTTACACCGCCGGGTTTGGTGAACTGGGCGAAGAAGGCATTGCGCTGGAGCGCCAGTTGATGGAGACCGCCGGTGACATGGCCTTTGTGGGGCCCAACTGTTCCGGCATTCTGAACTACGTGCGTGATGCGGCGTTATGGCCGTTCTACCACACCGGAAAATCCGTCGAAAAAGGCCCGGCCTTCATTACCCAAAGCGGCATGCTGGGTAACACGGCCAGCATGAACGACCGGTCATTGGACTTCGCCTACATCATTAGCGCCGGGAATCAGGGCATGTTGGGGGTGGAGGATTTCCTTGAATTCCTGATCGATGATCCATGCGTCACGGCTATCGGGCTCTATATCGAAGGCTTGCGCGATGTGAAGCGGTTCGCGGGTGCGGCCTTGCGGGCCATGGATGCGGGCATCCCCATTATTGCCCAGAAAGCAGGAACATCAGAAATCGGTGCCCAATTGACGGTCACCCACACGGGATCGTTATCCGGTACCGACACCCTCTATCAGGCATTGTTCGACCGGGTTGGCGTGATCCGGGTCGATTCCACGGTGCAGATGATGGAGACCCTGAAAATGGTCACCGTGGCCGGTGTACCATCAGGCAAACGGATCGCGGCGCTGACCTGCTCAGGTGGTGATTCCACCATGCTGGCTGATGCAGGTGAGCCGCTGGGCCTCACATTCCCACAACCGTCGACAAAAATTGGAGCGATACTTCGTGATTTGCTGCCGCCCATTGCCACGGTGGGCAACCCGCTGGATTACACAACACCTCTGTGGGGTTTTGAAGAACCACTGACCAAGGCCTTCCGTGCCATGTTCGAGGATGGTTACGATGCCGCTGTGATGGTTCAGGATTACCCCGTCCCGGCATCTCCCGAAGCGTATGAGCCTTATGATGCGGATGCCCGCGCATTTATTACCGCCACTCGAGAAGCCGGTATTCCAGGCGTGGTGTGCAGCATCCTGCCCGAAGACATTGACGAGACCACACGCCGCCGCCTGATGGACGGCAACATCGCACCGTTGCAAGGTATCAACGATGCGCTGGGTGCCGTTGCCGCCGCTGCCGGTTTAGGTATGCGGCGCGCAGTCGTAGATGATCTGGATGCACTTAAGTTGTTTGATCCGGTGCCTGCCAGCGACACCACAAGTGTTCTCAGCGAATGGGAGGGCAAACAAAGTCTCAAAACATCTGGTATTCCGGTTCCCGAAGGCCGTTTGGTAGGCGCCAGCGGTTGCGCCCAGGCGGCAGCGGAAATCGGATGCCCCGTTGTCCTGAAACTGGTCAGCGAAAACCTGCCCCATAAAACCGAAGCCGGTGCTGTGCATATTGGCTTGAAGGATGAACAGGCCGTTGAGGACGCGGTCCGGGCCATCACTGAATCAGTGGCCAAGTACGATGCCTCGGTGGTGATCAAAGATTTTCTGGTGGAAAAAATGGTTAGCGCGCCGGTGGCCGAATTGCTGGTTGGTATTCGTCAGGACCCGGCATTCGGTTTGGTCATGGTGCTGGGCAGTGGCGGCACGTTGGTCGAGTTGGTGCGCGATACGGCTACGGTTCTGCTACCGGCCAGTCGTGGCGACATCGAGTCCGCGCTGAAGACGTTGAAAGTATCTGTTCTGCTGGATGGCTTCCGGGGTGGGGCAGCGGCTGACCGCGTAGCATTGGTCGATGCCATTGAGGCTCTGGCCCAATACGCGGTCCAAACCCGTGAAACGTTGGTGGAACTGGATATCAATCCGCTGATGGCACTGGAAGACGGCGTGGCCGTGGCTGACGTTTTGCTGCGGGTTATGTCGCCTAATAGGTGAGCCCGGAACTATCCAATACTTCACACCCCGAAAGTATATCGGCTTCCGAGATTCGCCCCGATAAGTTTTTCAGGCGCTCGGCGGCGCATGGCATCAATGAAGCTTTGGCCAGAACAATGCATCGGCAACACCACATCCGGGTCGAGCTCAATAAGAGCATCAACCGAGTGATCGATATAGTCCTGTTTTGAGGCTGCCAGGTGGAAGCCACCAATAACCGCATGAAGTTTGTCAGTTCCAGCGATCGCCATTGCTGCCTTGACAGTATTGACGATGCCAATGTGGCCACAGGCGGAAACGACGACCAACCCACGATCCTTTACAAGGTAACAGAGGGCATGTTCTTCGGGATGTTCATCTATCACGAGCTTGCCTTCGCGTTCTTCCGCTGTGAAGTGATCCACGCTTTCGATCAGAGTATGGCTCGTTGTTTTTTCAAAAGAATCCCGTTCGATGTAACCTGAGGTAAAAGCGCCATCCAATGCCAGTGGTGTTTCGCAACAAACCGGCACGATTCCAAAGCCCTGAATAGAATCACGGCTGAGTTCCCCCCACGAGACGATCTCAGGTGGACCACCGGCCGGGTCCCGCCATTCATCCTCTACCCACCGAGCCGCAAAAGCGTTTTCTCCCCCTACATAAAGAGACAGGTCGTCGCGCATTGTTGAGCGATGCTGTGACACAAACCCTAAAAAACCGCCATAGTGGTCTAAATGTCCATGACTAAGGATCAAGCCATTAATCTTGGCTGGGTCGATGTCTAACAATCCAATATTGCGATTGATGACTTCCGGCGTCCAGCCAAAGTCCAAAAGGTAATGTGATTGCTGCCCTGTAGTCTCGGACATTAGATGCAATGATAAACCCCACTCGGCAGCGAGCGTGGACATCATGTTTTTGGGAATATCACCAATATGGTCAATTGACAAAAGTGGGTGCGTTTCCTTCGGCAGGAAATTCTCATAACGCGAGTCAACAACGACCCGGATCGTAAGGCTGTCAACAATCGGTGCTGAGAAAGGCACCGGGTTACTCAACACCATATCTACCACCCCTAATAACCATCATAGAATTAGCTCAAATAATCCAGATGGAAGCACGATGGTATCGTCAGGAATTTTTGATTGCAATGCAGTCGTGCGAACGGGCCGGATCGTTGATAACCACGAGGTGTTATTGTTTAACCACCAAATCCAGCGAGGCTTTTGAGAGTCTTTCACACCCGTCCGGTAAAACGCGAACCGTTTCTCCCGGACACATGGTAATACCTGTATCACTGTCCATCAGGATCATGTGCAGGAAGATCACCATGTCGGGTTCAAACTCTATTGGATTTCCCGCGTAAATCATGGGCTCGTCCGTTCCCATCCAACAGGGCGGGTACTGCGCGCCCAAGGTGTATCCGCAGGCATTCAGACGATGTTTTTTGTAGCCCGCCGCGTCAACGACACGGGCATGGGCATCAAACACGTCTCCAAATGTACGACCCGGACGCACTTCTTCCTCACAGGCTTGTAATGCCTCAAGGCCAACTTTGTGCATTTCCAGATGGCGGGGATTTGGCGTGCCGGTCAGCACTGTTCGCATGAGGCAAGCGTGGTAATGGTGAGACACCCCGGAAAATTCCAGTTGAACCTGATCATCATTCCCGATCACATCGTAGCCAGCAAAGTTACGACACATCAGGGCGCGGGGGCCGGAACCAATGATGAAGCGGCTGGCTGTATAGTCACCACCAGCCCGAAACTGAGCCTCATGCATGGCGGCAAGGACTTCGTTCTCTGGAACGCCCGGCGCAATCGCGGCTTCCGCCGCCGCCAGACCGATGTCGGCAAGTTCTGCTGCGCGTTTAACACAGGTCATTTCTGTGGGGCTTTTCACCAGCCGGAGGTTACTTAACATGGTGGAACAGTCTTCGTAGCTGCAAAAGCCGTCAAGATGCCGCCGAACCATGTCCCAGCGCTTGCCGGTCAACCCGTATGCGTCTGTTTCTACGCCAACACGTTTGTTGGCGAGCCCCAGATCAGCCAACATCTCCTGGAGGTCCTTACCCGGATCAGCACCCTCCCGGTCAATCCAGATGCGCACGTCGTCGATAATTGAGGTCAATGCTGCTTGTCGAAGATCAGCCGACCGGGTCAACAGATGGGGGGCGCCATCTGACGTGAGCACCATACCCTGAAATTTCACGTATCCGGTGGTATCGTACCCGGTAAGGTAATACATGCTCTCCTGGGTAAAAATCAAAAGGGCATCCAGAGCATTTTCCTGTGCCGCAGCAACAGCCCGCTGGCGCCGTTCCGCGTACTCGCTCTCTTCAAAATGTATGAATCTCATTGGCTGGAAACTCCCGTCACTGTGTTTAGGTGACTATAACACTCTTATGGCTTTAGTTGAAACAACCGGGGAACGTCAACTGAGGAAGATTAGATGCTGGATATCACTGCAACAATAAATAAAGAAGATGGTGTGGCCGTGGCCGATGTTCTGCTGCGGGTTATGTCGCTTGATACGTGAGCCCGGAAACGCCACATATGTGACGTTAATCGTTAAACGGAAGACAGGTTGCGCGATGGAATACGGCGCTGCTCGCCAGAGGCGGGCACTACCCTGTTTTCGGGTGCAAGCCTTCCACGCCACCAAATTCGCAAGGTTTATCTAATTACCCCGGCCGCTCACCTAGAACTCTCGCCCGAGCTTCCTGTCAACAGACATTTCTCCGCCACCTCGGAATACGAAAGCCAAGGCAATGATGCCCCACAGCATTGCATACTCATAACCGCCATTAGTCATGAAAAACCCGTTGGGCATGTGTACGGCAAAAACGGCAACAGTCATGAGAATGACGATGCCTGCTGCAGTCGGCCTAGTTAGAAAACCGATGGCAAGAAAAAGGCCCCCAAAAAACTCCGTGCCCCCGACCAATATGGCAAAGAACATTCCCGGCTCGAGACCCAGGTTGCCAGCAAAGAAACCCGCAGTACCTTCTAGTCCATATCCGCCGAACCAACCGAATAACTTCTGCGCACCGTGGGGCATGAGAAACAGCCCCGTGAAAAACCTGATCATCGGTATGGAAACAGGTGCCAACGCTTCATAGACCGGATCCAAGGCCGAAATTATAGTGCGTGGCTCTGTAGCATTGTTGGTCATTACTGTTCTCCATTTATAAAATTTTCACCAGTTGGGCTAGGTCACAACACGAAACCTCATTAATAACGAGATCAATTCCACCCCTGAGCTGAGAAATATTATCATCAATCCTATAATTGATGAATATACTTTTTACATCACGTTTTCGTCATCTTCATAAGTCTAAACGAATATATCACCTGCCTTAAATGTCCGCATGAACCCCAAAAGCTGGCACGTTTCAATTTTCGGTTTCGGATTTTGTCGCGTACATTTACTAACAACTTGTGGTGTCGCCTATAAAACCCTCCGGGCAGGTAGCGCGCAAAATGGCTTTCAAATGAAAATAACCAAGAAACAATTGCGCGTTAAGAAACGCCTGCAGTAATGCCATCCACGCATTCCATACATGCCCCGCTGTGGTGTTACTTTCGATCCATACCGTTTCGTCAGTCCGAACACTCGAATTCAGATTGAACTCGTTGTCTCTGCTAACTCCGGCTCTCTGGAATTTGGGCGATGGATTATTATGAAATTCCTTCCAGAGACTGAAACCCAATGCTATAGGCAAAGCATTTTTAAGAATACTGTACCCCTGAGCATTGAGATTCTGAGACATGATTTCAAACAAAGGCGCGTCCACGTTTTTGCTACAATCCAACGTTTTCTCGATTGGTGAACAATAGTGATTCAACGGGAGGATGCTCAGGCTCTATCACTGAAAATATTCTTTCTGCGGTGTCGAAATCTTGCCGGGTATCGACTTCTGTCCACTTAAGATCTGTGATATCCAAGGCATGGAAAGCAACATCCTTACCGATGAGCCGCTCATAAGCCCCTTCGTAGTATTCTTGGAGATTGTGCTCGTGCACCATCATGGCTTTGAGCTCCGCAAATAACATGTCAGCTGTTTCAACACATATCTTTTCGATACCAATTGATTCACCGATCGCGTTGCAGGGCAATACCGTTTTGCTAGCACTGACGATCCGGTTGCCGTCTCTCACCACAACCTTGATTTCTTCTGCGTCGAGCTGGATATTTTTATCGATGCACAAACAATTTTTATCATTTGAGGCCAGCAGCTTTTCCAGAATTTCCCTGTCAAAAACAACATCGGCATCAAACTTAACGAACGGTGCCCCCTTAACTAAATCTTCGGTCAACATCAGTGAATATCCGGTGTTTGTTTCTGTGTACCGGGTATTGATGATGAAGTGAACATCGAGATCGGGAAACGTGTTTCCTACAAAATCTTCGATCTGTTCTTGCAAGTACCCAAGCACGATGATGACCTCGCTGATACCACATACCTGAATGTTTGACAGCATCCGCTCAAGGATTGATATGCCGCCAATTTCCAACAGGGTCTTGGGACAGTTATCGGTCAGGGGCTTGATTCGTGATCCCATACCGGCTGCGAGAATGATTGCCTTCATTTTAAATCTCTGCTCCTTCTATGTCGTTGATGACGGGTTTATTTGTCAATGACGGGTTGCTGATTCAGATTAATCTGATGGCCGTTCTGCCAACTTCGATACAGGCCGTAGAACAACTGGCTCGCTGCAAAGATCCAAAGCATGGGCGTTAGTTGATTAAGCAGCAGGGCGAGAGACAGCATGAAAACGAACACTCCCTCGTCAAACTGGAATATCTTTTTCTGCTCGCCCAGAAACCACCGGAGGTTGGACTTGAGCCCAAATTGCGGACCTGCACTGTCCGTCTTTTTATCTCTGAGATCTTGTTGCGCCTTCTTCTCCAGGTAGTCGCGGTCCCGCGAAACCTCAACATGAATGGCGACGTACTTTGCGTACCCACGTAGCGAATAAAAGCTAACGCCGATAAAGGCGAGGAAAATGGGCATTGGGTCGTGAGATTGAATAAAAGCCGCATAAGCAACAGCACCGAACCAGATGGTAACCTGAATCTGATCCGTTACCCGATCATAGTAGCTACCTGACGACGACGTGGTTTGACGGTAACGGGCCATCTGCCCATCCATGCAGTCAAACACGTGACTCGCATGAATCAAGATCGCTGCAATGACAAAGTTCACCGTCCCCCCGGCGATGATAAACAGTGTTGAGATAATGGCTGTTACAAAGGAAATTAATGTGACCCGGTTGGGCGTAAACCACTTGATATCGATGACGACATAGTTGGTTGCGATAGCGAGAGGGGCGGTGACGAACGACGACCACCACTCATCATCTTTGGTTTTCGTGTCCCACAGGCGAAGGAGTTTTTCGTTCATCGACCGTCCTCCGTCACCAGAACCTCATTGTCATTATGTATGATCGGAAACTGGGTATGCCCGAAAATCGGCGTTACATTTGATGGCACACTGCTCGTTTTTTGTGACAGGATGCCCTGCAGAATGGTCAAGAAAAACTGGATGTCGATATCGGATAATTCACCGATGTTGCCGACCTGAAAAGCTTTGCCGCTGAAACACCCTTTGCCCTCATAAATGATGATACCGTGTTCCCGTAATTGCTGACGCAAGCTCGCCACGGTGATGTGAGACGGAACAAAAACGGCTGTCAGCATTGAGCACATATCCTGTGATTCCAGTAAGAACCTCAGACCTAATTTCGACATGCCTTGTCGAAGTACTTCGGCCTTGCGGCGAATTTTTGCATGACGATAAGCGACACCTTCATCCAGAATATTCTCAAGCGCCTGCTCAAGCGCATAGAACAAGGGTACGGCTGGTGTGTTTGGTGTCTGTGAGTGCTTGTGTATGGAATCGTAAAATTTGTGAAGGTTCAGATAGGTAGATTTGGCAGGCTTGCTCTTTAATTCTTCGAACTCCATTCTCTTACCAACGACAAAGGATAGACCCGCATACGAACCGATCGCCTTTGAGCTTGAACTGGAGCAAAAGGCGACGTTGTTTTTTTCCATGTCGATGGTTTCTGCACCGACACTGCTAACACCATCAACCACAAGAACAGCATCGTTTACCTTGGACAAAGCGCCAACATCAGCCAACGAATTCAACATGCCCGAACTGGTTTCGTGATGCACCATGGCGATGACGTCAATGGACTGTTGTTGAAGGAATGTATCAATGACATCCATATCCATGCTTTCCCCCCAGGGGAACTCGAGCAAGAATGTATTGGAATTGTGCATTGTTGATATGGCGTGCAAGCGTTCGCCAAATTCACCATTGGACAGAACAAGAATATTCTTGTCACCGACAACCGAGGAGAGCATGGCCTCATTGGCTGCCGTACCGGAACCCGATATAACAACGGCTCGGTACTGGGATTTATGCCGAATTTCAAACAAGCTCAGCAACTTGGCCTCAATGCTCAACAGCAGTTTTTCAAAATCAATTTCCCGATGACAGATATCTTCTTTGCCGATTGCGGACCGCACATTTTCGGCAACGTTCACGGGGCCCGGGGTGAAAAGTAAATACTTGTCCATGGATGAATCCTTGCATTCGTGTAGTTAGTCACCAAGCCAACAAAGGTGTTGGATAGTGACGAGGATACGCACGGGCACGGTGGTCTCAGGCAACTTTGAGACCACACGCTGCCCAAAGGGGACAGCACATCAGCTGTGTCGCAATCGGTACGTATTATGGAACGTATAAAGTAGAGCCGTAGGGCATTGGTGAGTCGCCAAATTTCAGGCGTGCCAATCCATACTCAGTTTTCTACTATCGCGTTTTAGCAAGTTCATTATTTGATGCTGCAATCAGCAACCACAACAGTATTGCGATACCGATTACCGACATTGGTCGCGTGTCAAACGGTAGGAATAAACCCCACGCAAAAACCAAGTGTCAGGAGACTTAATCCTGCACGACCAACGGCACCAAGGCGTCAGACACCCGATACGCTAATCAAATTTTTATGAACTTTTGAGCCCGTTGACTTTTATTCGTTTTTTGAACTCATCTTGAACTCTGTAGAACTAACAGGCGGCAGGTATGTTAGCAACACAATCCTCGAGCATCATACACACGATAATTGATTTCGTTGGCGATAGAGCTTTAATTAATGTCCATATTAGGACCGAATAGAGTCGAGAATGTACAAGCTTAGGCGCGGTTTATAACGGCGGCGAATGTTCACCTCTGGCCGATAGCAGTCATCTAGCATTTGACGGTATGAATTTTCGCTATGGGTTGTGGCCTCGCCCGGTCAACGCAACACAAGCATCAAATCTCTCTGCTGGTGTTTCAAAAGCTGCTCTGATTCAATTTTCGGTTTCGGACTTTGTCGCGTACATTTACTAACAACTTATGGGGTCGCCTACTGGTTTACGAAATAACCTGTTTGTAGTAGGTGTCTTTCTTGCTCACCTTGCCGCCTTCGAATTCCCATAAGTCACAGCCAAGACAATCCAGCGCATCGCCGTTGGGTAGTGTGCCGGTCACCCGCCATTCTGACAGGGCCTTGTTGTCCATGATCCAGTGTTTGCCTTCGGACCAGCAAATATCGGGCACCGCTGCAAAGCGTCCTTCGAGGGCCTCTCGGATGTCTTCCTTGCCCTGAAAGCGGGTACCCTCACCATCTGCGCCTGATGCCAGTATGAATAGTCCATCATCGGTGAAGCCATCGACGATGGTGTCTAGGTCATGGTTATTGAATGCGTCCAGCAATGCCAGTAGTTGGTCCATGGTGATGGGGGCGTTGTCAGTCATCGGCCAACTCGATCAAAACATGTTTTAGAAAGGGTAGCAGCCATTTGATGATGGCGTCCGGGTCTTCGGCCAACGCCATGTGCCTGAGACCGGGCAGGATTTCTGCATGCGCATTGGGCATGGCACCGGCGATGCGACGGCTCATATCGGGCGAATTGCCGTAATCTTCTTCAGCCGTCAGGACCAGTGCGGGGCAGGTAATGGTCTCAAGTCCCTTGGCGATCTCGGCGTCACCTTCGGCCAGGACCCGGTAGGATTCCGGATAAACAGCCTTGCTGTTGGACCGAACCCACCTGCGGATCAGGTCCATCATTTCAGGGTTGTTGGCCAAAAACCCCGGTGTGAACCAGCGTTCCAGCGCCGCTTCGATGGTGGCAGCGGGGCCGTCTTTGCGGGCCTGATTGACGCGGATCATAATGGCGTCGCGCTCTTCCTGTGTGCGGTCATGGGCGGAATGTAGAATGCCCAGTGCCGTTATCCGTTCAGGGCATTTGAGCGCCACCGCGCGGGCAATCATACCGCCCAGCGAGAAACCGACCAACGCACAATGGCCGAAGCCGTAGCCATCCATCACATCGATGACCTGATCCACAAAGTCGCTCATTTCATAACGACGTTCCGGCTTATCGCTTTCGCCGTGACCCATGAGGTCATAGGCTACAGTCTCGAAATGCGGCGTCAGCGCGTCCCATTGCCATTGCCACATATGCCGGTTCATACCCAAGCCATGGATCAGGATCACGGGCGGGCCTTCGCCCTGGCTGCTGGTTGCCCAACGCCCGATCATGGCCTCGGTGGCCTCGGGGGGTAAGGTTTCTATCATTGAAACACTCTTTTATTGAAAGGCTGGCATTACTTTGTCGATGAACAGGCGAAGTGATTTCTTCTGTTCAGCCATGGGAACCCCGAAGCTGGCGTTATAACAGAAATAATCCACGCCGAGTGTTTCGTATTGTTTCAGGTTCTCGATAGCCTGTTCGGGTGAGCCGAAGATCAGGTTATTCATCAAGTTTTCTTCGGTGTATTCCGACTGGTTCACCAGGACTTCCGGATCAGCGGGTTGTGGGAAGCCGTTAAGCACCGGTTCCAGATTGCGGAACAGGTTTTCGAACTGGCGGCCCTGATGTTGAACAGCGGCAATATGAATGTCTTTTTCAGCATCATTTTCAAAAATGGCGGTATGGCGCATGGTCATAAACCGGGGGCGCTCAATGCCGGGTGCCAGTGCCAGGGCATCTTCGAAATGCTGCATGTATGTTTCCACCTCGGCAAATGGTCGGGTGAGCGCCCAGGTCATAATGTGATGGCCTTCCTTGACCGACGCATTGAAGGTGCCGGGATCACGCGCGGCTACCCAGATCGGTGGGTGCGGGTCCTGCAGACACTTGGGCACGGACGTGGCGGACGGCCATTGCCAGTATTCTCCATTATGTTCGTAATCGCCTTTCCACAGCTCTTTTAACGCCGGGATCATTTCCAGCATCATGGGCACGCCGATATTCTGGTTCATGCCGCCAGCCATACGGTCGAATTCACGCTGATAAGCACCCTTGCCGATACCAAATTCAATACGGCCACCGGACAGCAGATCGGCCATGGCCACTTCGCCGGCCAGCTTGATAGGGTGCCAATAGGGTGCCACGGCCACGGCTGTGCCGATGCGGATTTTTTTCGTGTGCGCGGCCCAGTGTGCCATCAGCTGGAACGGGCCGGGCGCGATGGTCATTTCAAGCGCGTGGTGTTCGGCGACCCATGCGATATCAATACCGCCCTCGTCGGCCATTTGAACCATCTCGGTGGTGTGTTGGGCGACCTCAGCCATATCGGTGGCCGGGTCCATTCGTTCCATATTGATAACCAGATTAAATCGCATTGTTCTAGGCTCCCGTTAGGTGTTGTCGGGCGTTTTCCGACGGTCCTGTGGTTTGTAGGCGACGACTTCGATTTCCACCCGTACATCCACAAGTAGCTCGTTGATGACGGCGGACCGCGCCGGTGGTTCTTCGGTGAAGTATTCTGCATAGACGTCGTTAAATCCGGGGAAGTCTTCCCGGTCGCGCAGCCAGATCATGGATTTGACCACATGGAACAGGTCGCATCCGGCTTCGGCCAGGGTGACGGTGATATGGTCCAGTACATTACGGGTCTGGTCTTCGATGGAGCCCTCGGTCATGACGGCGCCGCCCTGCATGGGAATTTGCCCGGTCAGATATACAAAATCACCCGCGCGGACCGCTTTTGACAGGGACAGCTTGCGGCCGTTGATGATCACGTCACCGCCAATGATTTCTTTTCCATACGCCATGGTTTGTGCCTTTGCTCACGTCTTCGTTCTTGCTTATGTTATAATACAATATTACTGTAATACAATCCTAATTGAAATGGGATTCGAAATCATTTTTCGTGAGTCGTTTTTTGAATTGTCAGCGGTACTGTCATATATGACCAATAGTGAACCCAAAGATACGGAGCAGTCTGGTGATGCAGGCTCTATGCGTGTGCCGCGGGCGGCGGTCACACTACGCGAGCAGGCAACGGATATCCTGAGGCAGGCGATTATCGATCAACGGTTCCTGCCGGGCGAACACCTGGTGGAACGTGAATTGTGTGAATTGTTGGGCGTGAGTCGTACTTCGGTACGTGAAGCCCTGCGTCATCTCGAATCAGAAAATCTAATACAAATGATACCGCATAAGGGCCCCGTCGTGGCGTCCCTTGGCTTCGAAGAAGCGCGAAACATCTATGAGGTCCGCGCCGCGTTGGAAGGCCTTGCTGGTGAGTTGTTCGCGAAGAAAGCCACGCAGGCGCAAATTGATCGCCTATGCCGGATTGCCAATGAGATTATGGCAGCGGCCAATGATCCCAATCCGCAGACGGTGCTTGAAATCAAGTCGCGCTTTTATCAAGCGTTGTTTGAAGGCGCACAGAACGATGAGTGCGCCCGTGTCATTCAG
>Ga0233433_10001255_pt1 | contig 24766 bp, 25 predicted proteins | sample SI_122_August201_5_FD_179868 | JGI IMG/M metagenome (GOLD analysis project Ga0233433, IMG submission 179868) | Seawater microbial communities from Saanich Inlet, British Columbia, Canada - SI_122_August2016_100_MG | ecosystem: Environmental > Aquatic > Marine > Inlet | place: Canada: British...
GAGGAGTGAGAGGAACAATACCAGGCGCTCGAACGCGAAAGCCAGGACTACTGGGAGAATCGTCAGCGCGAAGAGCAGGATCGCCAGCGCGAAGAGCAGGATCGCCAGCGGGAAGACGAGGATCGCCAGCGGGAAGACGAGGATCGCCAGCGGGAAGACGAGGATGGTCAGCGGGAAGGCGAGGATCATCAGCGGGAAGACGAGGATGGTCAGCGCGAAGAGTTTGAGGCAGAGACGGATCGCGGTCGCAGCGAAGAGTTGCCCGGCAGCCTTAACGTGGACGCGGGGGGGAAACTGATGGCGCTGGCGCGCGAGCCCATCGGCCTGCCGGAGGTCTCGGGGGCGGGGCAGAACTACCCCAATCCTTTTAATAGCGCCACGACCATCGCCTACCACGTGATGGAACCTGGGCTGGTGCGGCTGGAGGTTTATGATATCAGGGGGCAAAGAGTGCGGGAATTGACGGGGGGATTTCACGCGAAGGGGAGTTATCGGGCGGTGTGGGACGGGCATGACGCAAACGGGCGCAGCGCGGCAAGCGGGGTGTATTTCTATGCGTTGCGCGTGGGGGGGACGCACGAGGTTAAGAAGATGCTCTATGTGAAATAGCGCGTTTTTTTCGCGCGAATAAGAGCCCTTTTCCCGGGCGTTTTACCTGCCACTCATTGCGCCGGTCGTCGAAGGATTTTCCGATGGCCGGCGCGCATTGGGGCGTGGTCCGCAAAAAATACACTCGTCCTCCGCGGCGGGGTCGGCGGTGCTTACCGATTTTATCAATGACTGCAACGACGGCATCAGTCATCCTGCGCAAATCATCTGCTACCGGCGAAATGTTCATCGCTAATCGATCTGCAGTAACAGCGATTGCCAACAGATCGCTAAGGCTTCATATGGAAGCACTCGATTACCACCGCTGCGTTGCTCTAAACGCTTAGGTCCGTCCAGATCAACTCGATTCGCACACCTTCAGAAACGCAATTGTTGCCCCGGTGCATCGGCAAAAAAAGCGTACCTCGGATAAGGAGTTTTTTTTAGGCATCCTGCCACGTGTATATTTCGTTGTGTTCAAGGTCGCGGTTGAGTCCGGCTATGCGCAGGAGTAAGGCGAAGGTAGGGGCCTGAAGATAGAAATTCGTCGCGACATTAGGGCGAACGAAGTGTGTTTGCACCAAAGTATCAAATGAGTAATTTAGTTCGTTCATGTTAAGATTAAAAAAGCGAGACCAGATGGCAAAGCCAAATAAAGAAGAATCCAGTATCCCCCAACCTAATATCCTTTATGTCATGACCGACCAACACCGCTATGATGCGATACGGGCGTTGGGCAACGAGCATATCTACACCCCGAATCTAGATCGTTTAGCACAACGCGGCGTGGCCTTTACCAACGCCTATTCGACCTGCCCGGTTTGCGTTGCGGCGCGCTATACCATCCGCACCGGTTGCGAGCCGCCGACGACGCGTGTTTTCTCCAATGGAATCGCCCCTCCGGCGCCAGGTCAGGCAGAGTCAATCCCCGAGCGTTGCGGTCCCTATTTGGCCCGGACGATGCAGGACCTCGGGTATCGCACTTTTGGTATCGGCAAGTTTCACGCCAATCCCTGGGAAGAAGATCTCGGTTATGAGACTTATTTGCGTAGTGAGGAGAATTATGGCAATGCAGAAAGGCGCAAGGGGGATGCCTATGCGCAATTTATTGCCGAGCAGTATCCCGCCTATGATTTTATCGAAGGACTGATGGGGGAGCGCACTGAGATGTACTATATGCCCCAGATGAGTGCGATGCCGGCGGAGCAGACGGTGGAAGCTTGGGCCGCCGACAGGGCGGTCGAGCAGATTGCGCGCGCCGGAGAGGAACCCTATTTCGGTTTCGTTTCTTTCATAGGACCCCATCCGCCCTTGGCCCCACCCATTCCATTCAATCGCATGTACGATCCCGATCGCATGCCGAATCCAGTGTGTGGGGATCTAAGCATTGACCATATGGACGAGCAGATTCCCTGGATGAACCACGCGATTTGGGCCGATGATATCAATGACAGTCATGCGCGGGTGCTGAAGGCCCGTTATTATGGCGAAATCACCTATATCGACCAGTGCCTGGGGCGTATTCTTGATGCGGTCGATGCGCGTGATGACGCCGACAACACGCTAATCTGTTTTTTTTCCGATCACGGAGACCACCTGGGCGACCATAGGGCTTGGCAGAAGGAGAGCTTTTTTGAGGTCTCCTGCCACGTGCCTTTTTTGTTGAGTTGGCCCAAGCGTCTACCCAAGGACACAAAAAGTGCAGACTTGGCTTGTTTGACCGATCTATTTGCGATTGCAACCGGTGCTGCTGGGGCGTTGGATGTACGTGAAGGCTGTGATCTTTTAGCTATTGCGGAAGGTGGGGGGGAAGCGCGCGAGTATTTGTTTGGTTATTATGGCCAACCGGGAACGCCGCAGTTTAAGGTCATGGTGCGCCACCGCCAGTGGAAGTATGTCTTTATGGCCAATGGCGGGCGCGAGCAATTATTCGATATCGAGGACGACCCGCAAGAACTCAATCAATTGTTGCTTACCTATCCCAATGAAGCGCGTCATTTGCGCCAAGTGGCCGTTAGAGCGCTGGATAATCCCGCTGGCGAGCTGGGGTTGTTGGCGGGGGATATCAAGGTTTTTCCCTATGCCGAACGGCCATTGCGGCGGATTTACCAATTTGACCGTTCGCGTGGGGTGGAAGGTTTTCCGGAGCGCCCCGAAGATTTACTGGCATAAAAAGGACCGAGGACCTCATCGGGCCTCGGTCCTTTTTTATGTTGTCGTATGTGCGAATTAAAGCGTTGTTTGCCCCGCCTGATTCAGTGCCCTGGCGCTGACGCCGAGCACACCGAGAAATCCTTCCGAATCCTTGTGGTCAAAGTCGCCGATATCCTCCATTGAGGCGGTGTCCTCGCTGTAGAGCGAGTGGGGGATATCGGTGGCGGCGTGAAAGCCAACTTGGCCTTTGTAGAGCGATACAGAAATCGTGCCCGTCGCCAATCCGTTGAGATGTTCAATGAGTTTCCAACTGGCTTGTGTGGCCGTATCGAACCAGTACCCCTGATAGATCTGTTCTGAAATAAACGCCGAGATCGGGCTGAAGATTTTGCGCGCCCGCCGGTCGAGCACTAATTGTAACAGATATTCGTAACATTGACCGAGCAATTCGAGGGCTGGTGCCTCGTAGACCCCGCGTGATTTGATTCCGACAAAGCGGTTTTCTACTGCGTGCAAGCCGATGCCGATCCCGTGCCTGCCGCCGATGGCGTTGCTTTGCTCGATCGCTTGCCGGGGGCTAATCGTTTCGCCATTTATCGAAACGGGATCTCCCTTTTCAAAACGCACAGTGAACACCTCAGCGGTGTCCGGTGCTGATTGCGGGAAGGTGCCCATACCGGGTTCGATCAGGGCGACCGAGGTGGTGAGATCTTCGAGTTGGCCGGCTTCATGAGTCAGCCCGAGTATATTGGCATCGGTGGAGTAGGGCTTGTCGTGCGTCGCGGTAATCGGTAAGCCGTGCCCTTGGCAATAATCGATCATTTCTTTGCGCCCGCCAAAAGACGCGAGGAAGGCCGGGTCGCGCCAGGGGGCATAGACCTCGATTTGTGACGAGAGCATTTGAGCGGCCAATTGAAAACGGACCTGATCGTTGCCCCGCCCAGTAGCGCCATGGCCCATGATGTGAATCCCGCGCTCTTGCATATGCGGCAGCATGCCCGCAACGGTCACATGACGGGCGATACCGGTAGTATTCCAATAGCCGCCCTCATAGCGGGCTTGGGATTGTACGAGTTGCAGGCCGACCCGACAGATCGGATCAATGAGGTCTTCGAGAATCATCTCAGAGGCGCCGCTGGCCAGCATGCGGTCCCGCACATCCTCAATGTTCTTCTCGTCCGGTTGGCCGAGATCTGCAGTATAGGCTACGACTTCGACCCCTTGTTCTACAAGCCAGTGGGTGATCGTGCAACTATCAAGGCCACCGGATACGGCCAGCATGATTTTCTGGTTTTTTAAATCAGCAAGTTCCATTTATAAATTCCTTTCTTATATATTATAATATAAGACAAATATGAAATAATATAAATTTAATAATAAGAATAAATATTACATATCAAATCAAAAAAAACGCGACATTAATGCCGCGCTTAAGTATTGCGCATCCGGCTTCCACCCTGGAAAGGTTGGTAATCGGAGACTGACCCAGAGTTAGGTAGTTCGCAAAGGGGGAGGCCGGATGCGCAAAAAATCTTTAGGCTAAACCATCCTGAAAGCCGTAGAGGACTCGGTGAAGTTGCGCAAAGTCCTTATCAGAAGCATTGGCGGTCTGTCGTTGCTTACGGGCAAAGAGGCGCTGCCAGAGCGTTGGACCTTTTAGATCGATGGGGATTGGCCCGCGCTTTTTCTTCTTTAAAGCGCCAAGGGCAAAATAGGCAATCGCACCCAACACATCGATTACGATGACGATCTGTAGCAGGTTATTTAGGAAGTGATCTAACATGGTGGATACCTCGCTCAAAAGTGTTACCCGTCTTAGCTCTATTATAATATATCGGTGAACCGCAGTATAAAAATGTGATATAGATCACAAAAAATCAAATAAATCGTAGTACATGGTATTAAATGGTGTTCGTATTATCGGCAAGATCGGTCTTTATCTTGACAGTTTTCTTATGCGGGAATATCATAGGGCGTGGGCGAATGCTTGTCCTAATGTTCATTTATTTTCTGTAAGGTCAATAAAATAATATGCTTATAGATGCTCATAATCACCCCAATTGGCACGGCTTTAACGCAGGGAAAATTTTGCGTAATATGGATGAACAGGGGATCGACCAAATGTGGTTGTTTTCCTGGGAGGTGCCTGAAGATGAGTATTCGCCTTCCTATCATGCCGTATTGCCCCCTACTGGGCATGGGATTCCACTAGAAGATGTATTGGCGGTAGGGCGGGAGGCGCCCGATCGATTTGTATTGGGCTATATGCCGCATCCCAAGCGGCCCGATGCCATAGATCGGCTCAAGGCCGCTGTGGAGATCCACGGTGTTCGCGTAGCTTCCGAATTAAAGGTGCGTTTGCCATTCGATGATCCGGATGCGCTGCGTCTGTATGAGGCCTGCGGTCAAATGCGCTTGCCTATAACAATTCACCTCGATTATCCGATCGACCACGGTCGCGGTGATTATCCGCGGCCGAACTGGTGGTATGGCGGCAGTCTCGATGCGTTCGAACGAGCGATCGTCGCTTGTCCGCAAACCGTTTTTATCGGCCATGCCCCTGGGTTTTGGGCGCATATCAGCGGGGATGATCTCTATGACAAAGCGAGTTATCCCGATGGGCCTGTATTGCCTGGAGGGCGTTTGAGCGAGATTATGCGTACCTATCCGAACCTCTATGCCGATCTTTCGGCTGGGTCAGGTTTAAAAGCACTAAAGCGGGATCGAGACGTTGGCCGGAATTTTCTCGTTGAATTTCAGGATAAATTGCTTTTTGGCAGGGACTACTTCGACACCAGTTTGATGGACTTCCTGCTCGAATTAGCTTTGCCGGAAGAGGCTTTTGCAAAGATTACCTATCAAAACGCCGAACGTCTACTTTCTTCTTATTTATCTACGCCGTGAACGCGGCGCAAACAGGAGTTTAGGTTATAACATCTATAGCTGAGCCAATGAGCCTTTGGATGGCGGTCGGGCTGATGGCCGTTTCCTTTGTATTGCTTGCCAAATGCGCAGATTGGTTGGTGGAGGGCGCGATCGAGATCGCGCACTATCTCAACGCTCCGCCCATTTTGATCGGCATTGTAATTGTCGGCATTGGCACTACCGCCCCCGAGCTTGCCGTTTCGGTAACAGCCGCTCTTGAAGGTAGCCCCGAAGTCGCTTTGGGCAACGCGGTTGGGTCGGTGATCTATGACGATGGTATTGCACTGCCTCTGGCTGCTCTTTTTGCGGTGCGGGCAATACCGATCGACCGCGTCGTGCTGCGTTCGGCGGCGCTCTTTCTTATTATCGTCGATCTTGTGGCTTGGTATATGGCCTCGGATGGAACGATGGCGCGGTCTGAGGGCGGGATCTTGGTCGCGTTGTTCGTGTTGTACTTGCTCTATTCGTTTTGGGAACAGAAGCGTCAGCCTCCTCAGGCGGATAGTGAAGAAGAGGGGGATCGGCGCAGTCTCTGGGGCGTAGCGGCGCTTTTTGTCGGCGGGTTGGTAGGTGTCGTTATTAGCAGCGATTGGATCGTCATGGCGACGCCGATAGTTGCCGAGGCGATGGGGTTACCGAAGGTGGTGATCGGCTTGGTTGTCGTGGCTCTGGGGACTTCAATACCTGAAGTCGCGACCTGCATTATCGCCGCCCGCAAAGGCCAGGGGGGCTTGGCGGTGGGCAATATATTGGGAGCGGATATTCTTAATATTTGTTGGATCGCTGGGGCTTCGGCTCTTGCCAATCCGCTCGTTGTCAAGCCAGAAGTCGTTAATTTTATGTTCCCGTGGATGATCGCCATCGTGTTGACCATGCTCGGGCTGATGCGCATGGGCTACGAACTGAGCCGTTGGAAGGGGATCGTGCTGGTGGTTTTGTGCGGCGTTTATTTAGTGAATCTATTTATGACTAACCCCGGGGCGTTGCAAGTCTCGGGACACTGAGAAAGGAACTAATCATGGATTTAGAACTCAAAGACAAGGTCGCCTTAGTCACGGGGGCAAGCCGCGGTATCGGCAAGCGGATCGCCCTGGCGCTCGCCGCAGAGGGGGCCAAGCTTTGCATCTGCGCGCGTAGTGAAGACACACTAAAAGAGGCGGCCGGTGAGATCGAGGGGAAGGGCGGCGAGGTCGAGGCGGTAGCCCAGGATGTGACTACACCCGAGGGAGCCGAGGCCGTGGTGGCGGCGGCGAAGGAACGCTTTGGCGGGGTCGACGTCCTTATAAATAATGTCGGCGGCTCGAAATGGACCCCCTTTGTCGAGATTGACGACCAAGAGTGGAATGATATTCTCAACCTGAGTTTTCTCTCGGCGGTGCGAGTGACGCGCGCGGCCATACCTTCAATGGAAGAGCGGGGTGGGGGCAGCATTATCAATATTTCCTCCATTTTCGGTCGCGAAAGCGGAGGACCTATATCCTATAACGCCTCGAAGGCGGCGATGATCAGCATGGGGGCGAACTTGGCCATTGAGATGGCGAAGAAGAATATCCGCGTCAATACGGTCGCGCCGGGCTCGATTATTTTTCCCGGTGGTAGTTGGGAGCGGCGGATGAAGGAGAACCCGGAAGAAATTCAGGCATTTGTCGACGCGAATATTCCTTTCGGGCGTTTTGGTAAACCCGAGGAAGTGGCTGATCTCGTGGCCTTTTTGGCTTCGGATCGGGCCTCTTGGGTAACGGGCGCCTGTATCAATGTCGACGGGGGACAGTCCAACTCCAACATATGACCCATTATGCGTAAAATAGCGCTGCACGCCCTTTTAGTTGCCTTGTTGGGGGGGGCAGCGTTGGCCGAGTCACACGGACTCCGCATCGACTTTCTCAATGAACGACTAGCAGTGCCCGAATCCGAGCGCTTTTCCGAGTCGGACTATATCGAAAGCGGTGTGGGGTTGCGTTTCGGTATCGATCAGCGGCTCAGCTATTTTCCTGGCCAATATGCCGAAGCGGCATCGGCATTTGAAGCCTCGATCGACGCTTATAGCTTCAAGGCCGAGATCTGGGTGTTCTTGGCGCGCTCCTACTTTTATATGCGCGCGCCGCAAAAAGCTAAGGCCAGCCTGCTTGAGGCTGCGCAAGTAATGCCCGATCTGCGCGAGCATTTTTGGGACCCGTTGCTCAATGGTATGCTCGGTGAAATCAGCAAAAGAGCGGTCTCATTACAGATGCAGGTGGATTTTTATAGCAAGAGCCAGGACGATTTCCTCGCGCTTTTCCGACTCTACAAGTTTTTACAAGATTATCCAGCCTGCATCAGTGTAATCCACGCGGCAGGGGAAAAGGCCGATCGGATGCGGATGCTCGCGGATATGGCTTCGAACGAGGGGCAACGCAGCTACCGCAGCGAGGCCACTAAGTGGGACGATCTCGCTGTGTCGTTGGGCGGTGAACTTGAAGTGTTGGGGGTTACCGTGCCTGCTCGACCGAAAAAAGAACGGGAAACGGTGGATAAACCGGGGGACCAGCCCGATCCGCAATTAGTCGATGACACGCAAGTCCTGCAGGTGAAGGTCGATTACTACCAATCCGAACCCACCGATTATCGCAAACTCTACGATAATTACCAACAACTCGGCATGTCAAAGCTGGCCGCGCGCGTCGTCGGGGCACTCGATCGCGAGATTCAGCGTGTCCGCTTTCTCGCGGATACGGCGACGGACTTCGTTCAGGAGAGCCAATATTTGTCGGAAGTCTCGACGTTGGTGGCGATGCGCGAAGAATTAAAGGCTGAAATAGATGCGTTTGGAGCGGCGCCGTAGATGTGCTGGTTGTTTTTTATCGGCTTTTTTTCAGCCTTGCCTTTGTTTGCCGACGATGATCTAGTGGCGCTCAGGCGGGAATATAACCAAGCGGCTGCAAGTGTCGACACGCTAGTACGCCTCTATGGCGAGGAGCGGCTGAGCGAGTTGGCCGGGCAGGCCGACGACGAGGGAATACTGCCTGCAGGGTCCAAGCTCGTGCTCATTTTTTGGGCGGACGATGAAGCCGAACTCTATCTCAACGACAATCGCATTGGCGATACCCGTTTGACCCCAACACGAATAGAGATACCCGAAATATATCTGCGCGAATCCAATACCTTGCGCGCGCATTGTTGGGATACGGATCGCGTTGAAAGCGGTTTTATGGCCGGGCTCTATTTGCAGGACGCCAACGCCCGTTTGCGCCAAGTCCTGGTAACGGACGAAAAATCATGGTGGGTAAAGGGCGCCTTGGCGGAGGAGCGTTATTATATCAATGCGCACCCAGATATTCCCGGGGCAGAGGTGATTTGGGGGGCGGGGCTCTTTGGAGAAATCGTTCTACAGACCTCTTTTGACGCCGCGCGATTGCGGCAAGTGTCTCAAGGCCAGCCACTGCAGGCTCGTGCGCCGAGTGCCCGGCGGGAGCCGATGGAGACACATCTGGTCGTTAGTCGTTTAGTGCAGTTGCAAGACCAAAGGATGGACTTGGCCCGCCGACTCGAAGCCCGGCGCAGCACTGTGCAGGATGTGCGATATCAGGGTTTTATCAAGGGGCGGCTGGCTTTTACTTTGGGTAAGGCGGGGGCGCTCGCTGAGGCGAGCAGTGTCCCGACCGCAGAAAAACTTCTCGAGTGGGCCGAGGCGCTTCCGGCGGAAGACCGGGATCTAGTCTTCCGCGAACGCAGGGAATTAAAGGGGGTCGGCGATGCGACGGAGGCTAGGGGCAACGTCGGCGGGCAAGAAGAAAAAAATGAAAAAGGCGATCGTCGCGTCGATTATGTCGCACCGGACGAGCGCGGACCGGTATACGGAGAAGGGGATCCCTCGGCGGTTGGCGGCGGCTCTGTGGCTGGAGGAGTATTGTATGTCGGGCGTCGAATTCGTTGGGATTTGTGGCTTAGTTCAGCGGGCTTGTTAGCCTATCTAGGGATGGCTGGTAGACAGTGGTGGAAGCTCTTTAGGGCAAAGGTTTGGTTATCGTGAATTGGTTAGTGATAGTAGTTGGTATCCTTTTTGTATTGGCCGGTGGCATCAGCGGTAGCTATTTGCAATTGCAACGGGCCAGACGCATGCGTCAGCGCGACCGTATCTACGAATTGGATTTGCCGCACTTACAGTATATTGGCGGCGCAATCGGCGCTATCGCCGGTTTGTTAATCGGCGGGCTTGCCGCTTATTATCTGGCGCTCAATCAGCAGGCCAGCGCCTTCGCCTGGGTCGGTAGGCTCTCTTATATCCTGATTGCTTGGGCTGCCGGCGGGCATCTGTTGAGTTTGCTGCATATCGGTCTGCACCTTTATCGCGAAGAGCAGGCCTGGGAAGGGGGTGGCGGGCCAGGGCGCAAAAGTCTTGGAGGGCGTAGAATGCGCCAGTTGGACGAATTGCGGCGCGAACACCGCCGCTATGCCGATCTCAAGAGTCGGGATGAAGAGGTCTTAGACGAGCTAGTCGGCTTTCTCGGCGATCCTCTGACGCACGTGCGGCGGGATCTGACGCGCATACCCCTCTACGGGTATTTGGGCACGGTATGCGGGATCCTATTAATGGCCCAGGAATTGAGCCAGATCGATGAGGCGACCCAGGCATTCAAGGCGCTCGGCGCAATGGCTGAAGGCTTAGTGTTGGCCTTTAAAACCACACTAGTCGGCCTGTTGGCGTATCTGCCGTTGCGCAAGGTGGCGGATTATTTACTACAACGACTCTCGAGTTTGGAGGACGTATGGACTAGGGCGAGGGAGAGCCCGTCGTGAGCCGTTATCTCAGACGTCAGGAAGCGGAACTGGAGGAGCACGATATTAGCAAGGAGCTCTTTTTGGGGATCATGATGTTGATGTTGAGTCTGGGCATTATGATTCTCAATGTGACGCAGCCGGTTTGGCGAGTGCATCGGCAGGATCCGCAACCCGGAGATAGGGTCGTTTTATATACGAGCGAAAGTATGGGGCTTTCTAGGGACGGCCATACCATCGCCAGTCCGTTGAGCGAATGGGAATTCCGTCGGATGGTGGGGCGGATGGTAGCAGAGCCCGAGACGAGCTTACATCTTTTTCTCAAGGGCGGCAGTAGGGAACGACTGGTTAAACACGCGTCTTTTGCTGATTCGCTTTTGTCCACCGATCAATCGGGGCAAAAAGTTCGCTCTGCGGTATATTTGCATACCTGGTAAACTCGGAATAAGTCCAAACAAAAAAGGGGCGGCCAATGGCCGCCCCTTTTTATTTAGGCCTGAAACGGACTAGTCTTTCAATATCGCTAGAACACCTGTGCCGCCGATGAGTTCGTTTACAAAGGTGATCTGCGTGCCGTCGTCGGTCTTGGTAGATTTGTAATCGTTGCCCTTTTTCAATGTGCCATAGCGGTCGACGAATTGATCGATCTTGCCCTCGATTACCTGCCCATTGCCGATGGGGACCAGTTGCACGCCGGGGTCGTCGCTGTGGATCTTCTTGATCAATTTAAATTGCTTGCGGAACCCACCGCCGAAGGGCCGGCTCGACTGTAGATAGCCATTGTCCTTGAGGTATTTTTCGCTAGCAGCGTAGAGGTGTACGGAGTTTTGCGCCGCGGTGAGGGTCTCGGCCTTATCCCGGGTCTGGGCTAAGTTCATTTCCAGATTGCGAATATGGTCGGACTGGCGGCGGATGCTGGTATGGGTGGCCAGCAGTTCGCCGTTTAAGCTGTCCGCTTCGACTCGCAACCGGGCAATAGCCTGGCGATCGATCCGCTTTTCGTTCTTCATTTCGTTGATTATGCGGTTTTGCTCTTCCACCTTTTTCTGGCGTTCGCCTGCGACCTTACTCCAACGGCGCATCTCTTTATTGAGTTTCTGCACGCTCTCGAGCATAGTGTCGTTGACCTGCTGCATGCTGTCGACCTGGGCTCGCATGCCGTCGAGCAGGAGGTGTGAATCGTCGAGCGAGTAAGTGAGCGAATCGATGGTGGTATTGGCCGTGGCCATGTCGTTTTGCAGTTGTAACAAGAACTGCTCTTGCTCTTCATCTGCACAGGAGGTCAGCAACAAGGCCACGGTGCAAAGGCTGAGGCCTTGGGAAAATGTGCGCTTCATGTGTTCTCCTTCAAGGAGATAGGGGTTTATATTTTTTGAACTCTTTAAAGTATAGACTGTCGACCTCGGCCATGGTTTGCGACAAATCATCGTATAGCGCAGCCTGGCTGCGGGCGAGTGCGTCTAATTTTTGCGTCGAGAGGTCTTGGATTTCCCGGCCGGTGCTGACTTTGCTCAGTAACGTGTTCTGCTTGTTCTCCAATGACGAGGCGCGGGTCTGCAAGCGAGTCAACTCGTCTTTCAGGCCCGAGAGGTGCTTTTGCACGCTGGAGGAGGATTGCCTGTGGACCTCGGAGAGATTTTTGTAGCGTTGATCTTCTTTTTGCAAGCGCTCGTCTAATTTTTTGTTGGTTTCCGACTGGTAGCGGACGCGAGCCTTGCGTTCGGTTGCTACCTTGTCTTCTAGCGCGTTGTTCTGGTCGAGTTGCGTCGCAAGCTCATTGCGGGTGCGTTTGTGGTGTTCCTGTTCGTTTTGCAGCCGCGAGCGGATTTCGAACTCCGAGGCAGTGAGATCGGCCTTCTCTTCGAGTTGGCTGACGAGGCGGGTGCTGAGTTCGGAGAGGCGGGTGGAAAATTCGGTCATCTGAGATTGCAATTCGAGCCGATTCTCCTTTTGCCTTTCGTAGTTGGTGAAGAGCACCAGGCCCATAACACAGCCGACGACGAGCGTGGTATAAGCACCCAAGAGCAGGACATGTTTGCGCTCGAACATGTCGACGACTCGGATCAAGCCAAGGAAACCGCCCCAAACCAGCAGTATTCCCCCGACAACTGCGGCAATTATAATGTTCACGAAAGGACCTCGGGTAAGTTATATAGACGAAAGGGCAATACCCCAAAATAATATAGGTTGAGCTTGCTACGCAAACGGACCGCTGAACTTGCGGTTGTATAATTTGCGCTTTATTTAAGTGAGAGGAGGAATGTTGATATGAAATGTAAAGTTGCGGCCATCGATGGCAGCGGCCAGGGGGTGTGTATACAGCGGGACTTACCCGAAATTGGACCTGGCGAGGTTTTGGTGCGGGTCAAGGCTTCGCTGATCAGTCCGGGAACCGAATTGGGCCGGGTGCTTGCGATGAGAAAAAACCCGAATACCAACCATGAACCCCGGCCCTTCGGATATGCTAATTCCGGGGTTATTGAACGCGTTGGTGCCGAAGTCGAGCAATTCGCCGTCGGTCAGGGAGTCGCTTGTATGGGGGGTGGGTACGCTTTGCACGCGGATTGGGTCAATATGCCGCAGAATATGTGTGTGGCTATCCCGGAGGGCTTGGATTTTGCAGAGGCTGCAGCGGTGCATCTGGCAGCCACTGGTCTGCACGCGGTCCGTCGCACCGCGCCGGTATTTGGGGAGAATGGGGTGGTGGTTGGACTGGGGTTGGTGGGGCAGTTTGCCGCTCAGTTCGCCCAACTCAGCGGTTGCCATATTCAAGGGGTAGATCATTTTGCCCTGCGACAGAATATAGCCCGGAAAATAGGTATCGAGAGCGTGGTCGATGCAAAAAAAGATGATCCGATCGAGCAAGCGGCTATCTTTTCTGCCGGCTACGGCATGGATTTCGGCATCGTCGCTTTTGGCGGGGAGGCGACGGCGGCTTTCGAGAAAATATATCAGAGCCTGAAACAGGCCCCTGACACGCATCGCATGGGGCGGATCGTCTTGGTCGGCGGCGCTCAGATAACCCATGGATTCGGCGCTTCCTTGGGCAATGTCGATGTCCGCAGTAGTGCGCGCACGGGGCCGGGATATCACGATGAAGCCTATGAGCAAGGGCGAGAATATCCCAAGGTATTTGTCGAATGGCCGACGCAACGCAATTTGGCTGAATGCTTGCGGGCGATGGTCGCGGGTAAATTGCAAGTCAGCCCGCTGTACACCCACGAATTCGTCCTGGATGACATTGCGGCGGCGGTTGATGTGCTCGTGGAGTCGCCGGCTGAAGCGCTGGGGGTGGTTTTAAAACCTTAGTGGAGGGCATTTTTAGGCGCATAATGATTAATATGTATACAGTGGAGGGCAAAAACCAACCAGCCGTTCCTCTATACCATTCGTGAACAAGAATGTGAATTGATGCGCTTGCGGGCGATAGAAGCGCATAGCAAAGCCTCTGTCGCCCGCAAGCACGTTTTGTCTGAATCCGCTTTCTGGCTTGCGCCAGATTCGCGAAAGGCTACTTTCACGCGACTGGAATCGGCCGGAGTAGCGCGGGGGGTAACGTCAGATCGGGTCTCCGCTGACCAGGTCGCGTTTGCCCTCGGGGTAAAAGGTCACCGTCGGCAGGTTTATGTCTTCGCCGGCGATCATCTGGCGCAGTAGTTCGGCGACGCCGTCAACGGCCGGCCCCACCAGGGCTTCACCTTTTTCGCGTGTGCCGAGGGCCGCGGATTCGTTGTCTATTGCCTCGGTCTGGACCCGTTCGGGGTCCAGATATAGCATCGTCGAAGTCTCGAATTCATCGGCGTGGCCCGGCAAGCGGCCGTGTTCCATGTGTTGTTGTACCAAGGCGGGATCATAGACGTCCCAATACGATTGGAAACGCAGGTTGATCCCGAGTTTGTCTTTGTATTCGTCGATGCGGCGCATCATTGGTTTGACATTGCCGCCGTGGCCGTTGAGGATCAGGACATTCTCGATGCCGGCCCGCACCAGCGAGTTGCAGACGTCAAAGACATATTCGCAGAAGATTTCCGGCCGCACGGTCAATGTGCCGATGTGCTGCATCCAGTGCTCGGAGACGCCAATGGCGACCGGGCTAGCGACTACGACCTGCGGCAATAGCTTTTGGGCCGCGTGTTCGGCCATATAACTGACATGCAGCGTATCGTGGATCATGTGCAGATGTTCATTGTGCTGTTCGGTTGCGGCGGTGGGTACGATGGCGGCCTTGATCGTTCCCGCCGCGATGCGTTCGCGAAATTCCTTGCGGGTCAGGTCGCCTACAAAAACGCGTTCGTCGGCCATGATTCGATCTCCCAGTCGGTGAAAGCTAAACTATTACCTGCGCAAATAAGGTCCTTGTTGGCGTTAGCTTAACGGCTGCCTATTAGAGTGTCAAGGGGATGGGGAGTTCGGGCGAATGTTGACTGGAAGGCGAAAACACTATGCGTTTGCGGTGCAGAGGAATAGGGGTTTTACTGCGGGGCCTCTCCATTTGTCGCCAATCTAACGGAGCAATGGTCTGATGCCCGATAGTGGTCGCAGCCAATAGAGGGCGATTAAAGACCGCAGCAGGCCAAGGCCGAATTTTGCTCTTTTGAACGCTGACGAAGACATTGCCAATACTAGTATAACTTATCGCAGGGAGCAGATATCAAAAATCCATTTGCAGATTGGAACCGGAATTTCGCCCTTTTAGCCGTCGCGGTTGCAGGTACGGGCATGTTCTTCGGGGTGCAGATGACGCTATTTAATAATTTCATTGTCGACCGTTTGAATATCGAGCCGCACCAATTGGGGTCGGTCGAAGCCCTGCGCGAAGTGCCAGGTTTTCTCAATGCTTTTTTTCTTGCGTTGATTATTCGCTTTGCCCCTGCAAAAATCGCTGCAATCGCCTTGCTCGTTATGGGGGTGGGGATCGCGGCCTATTCCCAGGTTAGCTCGGTTTTTCTTTTAGCTGCTTTTTCGCTGGTCTGGAGTTTGGGCTTTCACTGTTGGCTACCTTTAGAGCAAAGCATGGGATTGGCGTATAGCCCGAGCGGCAATAAAGGGCGATGGCTAGGCCAATTGCGCAGCATCCACAGCTTGGCCTGGCTGGTGTCGATCGGTCTCTGCATGCTATTGCTGGAATATCTGCACTATGAGGGCATTTTTGTCATAGCCGGTGTGTGTACCGGGATCGGCGGTCTGGCCCTGCTTTTTATCGATCGGTCGAATAATCCGTCCAGTGAAAAGGGATTGGTCTTAAAGCGCCGCTATATGCTCTATTACGCGTTGAATTTCCTACAGGGCCTACGCAAGCAGATGTTCATAACTTTTGCGATTTTTGCCTTGGTCAAAGTACACGGTATGCAGGTAGAGACCACCATGGTCCTAGTGCTGATCAACCAAGTCCTGATCACGTTAACCGCTTCTTGGATGGGCCGCCTTGTCGATCGCTATGGCGAGAGGTGGATGCTCAGTGTGAGTTATGTCGTGCTGGTTTTTGTCTTTCTTGGCTACGCGCTGATTGACCACCGATTAAGCCTTTATGGCCTTTACTGCCTCGATAATCTTATTTTCTTTGGAGGGATCGCACTGACGACCTATGCCCATAAAATAGCGCCACCGGACGAGTTAAAACCAACACTGGCGATGGGAGTGACGATGAACCACGTCGCGGCGGTCGCGGCGCCCTTGATCGGTGGGTATGCTTGGCTGGTCTTTGGCTATGAAGTCATTTTTATAACCGGATCCATCCTGGCTTTTGTGTCGCTTGTTGTTGCCCAGTGGGTCGACCCCGAAAAGCAGGGTCTATCGGGTGGAACTAAAGTAGCCGTATCATAGTTGAAATTAAATCACCAAACGAAAGGATTATCCCAATGAAAATGGCAACCCGTATGCCCCCATTCGCTCGACAAATCGGTTTCGATGGCTTTGCCGCCTGGTTGGCGGAAAATGGTTTTGATGCCATCGATACACCGCAGTTGACCCGCGAGATCGCGAAAACCTGTAAACAGCTCGGATTGGCGCTCGGTACTTCCGACGGAGGAGCGAGTGTGCTTAGCCGTGATGCAGCTAAGCGCCGCAAGGGCATTAGCGAATACAAGAAAAGTTTGACTGCCATCGCCAAAAATGGCGGTCATACGCTTTTTACGGTTCTCGGCCCAGACGACGCTAGTATCCCGAAAGCCGAGACCTTCGAGCTCTTTAAGAAGGTCTATCCGCAAATCCTGGCGCATGCCGAAAAAGTGGGCGTCAATATCGCCATCGAGCCTTACCCCGGTGGCAGGCCTTACTATGCAAATATAGGATGCTCACCCGAAAGCTTAAGGCTGATCTTTGAAGCGTGTCCTTCGCCCAATTTAGGGATTTGCTATGATCCATCACATTATGTTCGTCAGCAGATAGATTATCAACGCGTTCTGCACGAGTTCGGCGACAGGGTGCGACATGTGCATTTGAAGGATACCGAGATCATGCCGGAAAAACTTTATGAGTCTGGCAATCTCGGCGAGGCCTATGCCAATAGCTACGTCTGTGGTGAGGGCTGGTGGCGTTATACGATTCCGGGCGAAGGGGAAGTCGACTGGAACTATGTGATTAGGCGGCTTGAGGATTTCGGCTACGATGGAGTGCTGTCGGTCGAGTTGGAAGATCACTATTTCTGGCAGACCCCGGAATTGCAGCAGGAGGGCCTGTTGCGGTCTAAGGACTATATCGAACAATTTATCAGGCAGCGCTAGTGGGCGTACTCGGTCTGCTCCTGCTGCCCACCCTTGTCGCGGCAGAAATTCAATTTATCGAAGTCTCCGCGCAAATGGGCATCGATTTCGTGCACGAGAATGGGGTGTCCGCAGAAAAGAGGCTGCCGGAAACGAATGGTGCTGGTAGCGCATTTTTTGATTGGGAGAATGATGGGGATCAGGATCTCTATCTCGTCAATAGTGGGCATATGGAAAAAGGCCGGGGACCGTCTTGGAATGGATTGTACCGCAATGACGGCTCTGTTTTTAAACCCGTTGTAGGTGCTGCCGGTGCGCGGGGTGAATCGTACGGTATGGGCGTTGTTGCGGCGGATTACGATTCCGATGGCGATCCGGACCTCTACCTCACCGCCTGGGGCCCGGATCAGCTTTACCGGTCCGATGAAGGTAGTTTTACCGATGCCACGGATGTTTCGGGGCTCGGCCACGAAGGGTGGACGACCAGCGCTGCATTTCTCGATATGGATCTCGATGGCGATCTCGACCTCTTCGTCGCGCAGTATGTACATTTCGAGTTGGGCGAGCAGCCTTGGTGCGGCCGCGACGATATGGACTTGCGGTTCTATTGTGACCCCCGCGTTTTCGAATCGACGGCGGACATTCTCTATCGCAATGAAGGCGATGGGGTTTTTAGCGAAGTGGGTTTGAGCGCGGGGATTGACCAGAAGGGGAATGGCTTGGGGGTCGTCGCTGGCGATTGGGATCTCGACGGCGATCCAGATCTTTATGTCGCCAATGACCTGTCGCCGAATTTTCACTATGTCAATCAGGGCAACGGCCGCTTCGTAGAGGATGGCTTGTTAATGGGGACGGCACTCAGCGCGGATGGGGCTAATCAGGCCGGTATGGGCGTTGATGCGGGCGATATTGATGCCGATGGCGACCTCGATCTCTTCGTCACTAATTATCAACTAGAAACCAACAGTCTCTATCGCAACGATGGTTCGTATTTCTCCGAGATCAGTTTTAAATCCGGGATCGGTGAGATCAGTTTGAATTATCTGGGTTTTGGCACCGGCTTCTTCGATTTTGACAATGACGGCTGGCTGGATTTATTTGTCGGTAATGGCCATGTGCACGACAATATCGGCGAATACGACGAATTGGTAACGCATGCGCAGCGGGCGCAAATCTTCCGCAATCGCGGCGCAGGTACATTTGCTGAGGTCACTGGGGAATTGGGGCCGGCCTTTGCCGCTAAATATGTAGTGCGCGGATCTTCCTTCGGTGATATTGACCAAGATGGTGACCTAGATATCGCGATGGTCAGCAATGGCCGCCGTTTCGCTCTGATGCGCAATGACGGCGAGCATGGGAATTGGCTTCAGGTCCACCTTGAAGGCAGGCAGAGCAATCGTGATGCGATCGGCGCCTTGGTCTATCTATGGGCTGAAGGACGGAAGCAGATGCGGCAGGTCAAAGCCGGGTCGGGCTTCCTTTCGATGAGTCAGGTCGATCCGCTTTTTGGTGTGGGCGCGGCCAAGGCGATTGAGCGTCTGGAAATTCACTGGCCCTCAGGAGAAGTGCAGGTCTTGCAAGATATTGCGGTCAATCAGCGTATGCACCTTAAAGAAAAAACGCGATAATCGCTGGTTGACAGTCGCCAATGGGCCTTCTATTATACAGCCGTTCGCCATTAAAGAGGAGAGTCGGATATGACAGGTTTTGCCGTAGTGGGATTGGGGATGGGGCGCAACCGCGCAAAGCAAGTGCTTGAAACCGCCGGCGCGGAATTGCGGGTAGTCGTCGACCTTAACGAGGAACTCGCGCGAGAAGTGGGCGAAGAGATGGGCAGTGCGTATAGCACCGATCTCAATGAGGTGTTGGGGCGCGGAGATGTCGACGTCGTAATGGTGATGACCCCGAGTGGGCTGCATGCTAAGATCGGTGTAGAAGCCATTAAGGCGGGTAAGCATGTAATCACCACCAAGCCGATGGATGTCAGCACGAAAGCCTGTGACGAACTGATCGACGCCGCCGACGCGGCCGGCGTCTTGGTCGGTGTCGATTATCAGAGCCGTTATGTCGACAATAACTTCCGTGTCGCCGAGGCGCTGAAACAAGGCCTAATGGGCAAGCCGATCTTGGGCGAAGTGCGCTTTAAGTGGTTTCGCTCGCAAGAATATTTCGAACATGGCAATGGCTGGCGCGGCACTTGGGCGATGGACGGGGGTGGTTCACTGGCCAATCAGGGATCGCATCTGATAGACCTCTTGTTGTGGTTTATGGGCGTGCCCAAGACCGTCTATGGTGAAACCGGTATCATGAACCACGAAATCGAAACGGAGGATATCGGCCAGGCCATTTTGAATTTTACCAGCGGTGCGAAGGGCGGCATACTGGGTACCACGACCTTTCCCGAGAGTCCCTATTTCAGCGCCGAAGTACACGGCAGCGAGGGCGGCGTGCTTGTCGATTCGGTCCTGTCCGGTGAGATACGGGTTTTTGGCGACGGTCTAGAAGAAAAGCTACAGACCATTGAGAATCCACTCGCTAATGTCGTTGAAGACGTGGTCTCTGCTTTAGACCGGGGTACCAAGCTGCGGGTCGATGGGCGCGAAGGTCGTCGCACCGTGGCATTATTGGAGAATATCTACCGGTCGTCCCGGGAGGGAAAGGTCTTGGATTATAGTGACTGAGAAAGCGTGCAGTGCCCTTGTCGGTCTTGACAACCCCCACAGTGCGGGTTGGTTGACGACCTTGCAACATTGCGATGCCGTAGGCCGCTTGCTCGTATGTGCGGATGGGCCGTGCGATGGGGTCGATCAAGTCTATCGCAATGTATCTGAGCTATTAGCCGGCGAATCGTTGGATTTTGCGTTGGTCAGCACCCGCAATGACCTTGCTCCAGATATAGCCGCGCAATTGCTGGAGGCCGGCGTGCCGGTCATCGTCGAAAAACCGGTCGCCCGTACGGCTGCTGAGGTCGCCCGGCTCAATGAGCTGGCTGCCGCTAAGGGGGTGCATTGGGCGACGGCTTTTATGAATCGCTACCACCCGATCGCGAAAAAACTGCACGCCTTGTTAGCAGAAGGCGTCCTTGGCGATATCGTCTCGATCGAGGGAAGGATGGTCACCAGCACGGTCCAGCAGCGCAATCCCGAACATTGGCTTTTTAATAGCGCGCAAGCCGGCGGCGGCATCCTGCATTGGTTGGCGATCCATACCGTTGATTTGATCCGCTATATCACGGGTCTGGAATATCAAAGCGTCTCGGCGCATATGGCGACATTGAGTGGTGCTGATATTGATGTCGAAGATGTGTTGGCCGCTTCGTTCAGTATGGACAACGGGGCGATCGGCAATATCCATGCGGGCTATGTGTTGCCTCGTCGCTATGGCGATATTTATCTGTGTTTCAGGGGGACCGAAGGGGACGCAATATGGAATATGTGGGATTGGGCGGGCAAGGGCGATCGATTGGTTGTGCAGAGTCGGGTTGAGGGTTGGCAGGAAGAAGAACATCGCGCATATAACCTATCGGTCGAAGAGGCGCCGGGCTACGGCGGGGCTTCGGGGGTGAACTTTGTAGCTGACTTTATCGCGGCGAGTCGGCAAGGCGGGTCCTTTATCACTGATGGTAAAGATGCCTTTGAGGCGATGCGTTTTGTTGAAGCGGCTTACGCGGCGGCGGCAGGCCGTCGTCAGGTTGATTTGTTTTGAGGAATTCATAATTGCTGGCGTTTGTATAGATAGTACAATAACTGCAAGTATCGAGTGTTGCGTCCGATGTTGAAGCCCGGTCGCTGATAACCCGTATAAAAAAGGGGAGTAAACGATGAAAATCGTAGATATCGAGCGCATAGTCGTGGATGTGCCCTTTACCAAGCGGCAGCAAAAGATCACCGCTCGCGAAGTGTACAACTGGGCGATCCTCGAATTGTGCCGGGTTGAAACCGATACCGGTCATGTGGGTTGGGGCGAGACGGTTATTCACTATACCTGGGCGCGGGTGTCGGATGAGTCGGTCGCTCGGGTAATAGGGCAAAGCCCAGCAGACCTTATGCACGACGATTCGCTGGGTGCGGGGTTGCAAATGGCGCTCTTTGATGTGGTCGGCAAGGTGATGGAAGTGCCGGTGTATAAACTGCTGGGTAATAAGTGCCGCGACTGGGTGCCTTTGTCGTGGTGGTCGATCGACGCTTCGCCCGAGGATTGGGCTGCGGAGGCGAAGGATGCAGTAAAGGCTGGCTATACTAGCCTTAAGCTAAAACCCCGGCCTTGGTGGGATATCCAAGCGCAAATAGGCGCGATCTGCAAGGTCGTGCCGCCGCATTTTAAATTGGACCTCGATCCGAATGCCACCTGGCAAAACGCCGCCACCGCGATTCCCATAATAAAAAAACTCGAAGCTTATGATAATGTCGCGATGTACGAATCGCCCATTCCACAACACGACGTGCTCGGCAATCGTCAGATTCGCCAGGCGATAAACCGCCCCGTTGCGATGCATTTTGGCTCGCCGCCCTTTATAACGCAAGTGCGCGAGGAAGTGTGTGATGGGTATGTGGTATGTGCGGGCAAGTCGCAGGTTATACGTCAGGGCACGCTTAGCGCCGAGGCGGAGATGCCCTTTTGGCTGCAGTTGGTCGGCAATGGATTGACGACGACTTGGGCGGCACATCTAGGCGCGGTGCTGACGCACGCGACCTGGCCCACTATTTCCTGCGTTAATCTTTACAGCCACCAATTGTTGAAAAAGAAAATTGAGGTTGTTGGCGGTTATCATCAGGTGCCAGAGGGGCCCGGCTTGGGCGTCGAGGTCGACGAAAAGGCGATCGCCAAATATCGGGTCCCTGAAAAGACGATCAAGAAGTTGAATGGCTCGCCCTACGATCGGCCCAAGCCGCGTATTATAAATTCCATCGTCTATCCCGATGGTAGTTGCGTACACATGGCTTCTTCGAGTCAGGGCTATGGTTATTTTACCTCGGGGCACGGTCCAGCCCAAGTAGAGGGTGCCCGGCTTGAGCCTTGGCCGGATGATGGGTCGAAAGAATGGAAAAAACTATTTGCAAAGGCAGAAAAACATCCGGTGCGGGATCGATGGCAGAAACGGTAGATAGTTTATATCCATAAGGGATGGGATATGTGCGCGAGCAAAATTGTAGACGTTAAAGTTTTTGAATTGCACGAACCACCCGCAAGCGAAAAAGGCAGTAAGCCCTTGCGCGACCGGGGATGGTTATGGGCACCAGAGCAAGCCACGCCGATGGATAAATTCGGTGAGGGTGGTCGCGCTTTTCGTCGACCAGGTGGCAACATTTGGGTCAAGGCCATTGCCGACGATGGGACCTTTGGTTTGGGCCGAACGGATTCCGGGCATGTTACGAGTATTCTTATCAAAGAGTGTCTAGCGCCTCTAATTATTGGCCAGGAGGTTGGTGCTATTGACCTGTGCAATGATCGGATGTGGCGAGGTACTCTTTCTTTTGGCAATGAAGGACTGACAGCGAGGGCGGTAGCGGGGGTTGATCTGGCCCTATGGGATTTATGGGGCAAGATGCTCGACCAGCCCGTCTATAGGCTTGCCGGAGGGCCACAGCGGACCGAAATGGAAGTTTATGTCACTGGCAATGATGTTGACTGGCATTGCCAGCTTGGCTTTCAGAAATTCAAATTAGCTCGGCCTTTCGGGCCTGTCGATGGTCAGGCCGGGATCGATGGCACGGTGGAATTAATGGCCAAGTGTCGAGAGTTGATCGGCCCAGATGCTGACTTGATGCTCGATTGTTGGATGACCTTTGATGTAGACTTTGCGGTGCGTTTGTGCGAAGCGTTAAGGCCTTATCGCATGCGTTGGATGGAAGAGATGCTGATGCCGCAAGACTGGGAGGGACACAAGGCCTTGAGGCAACGTTTGCCATGGCAGCCACTAGCTGATGGCGAGCATTGGTCTACCCGGCATGGGGGTATGCGGGCGATCCAGGAGCGACTCGTCGATATAATTCAATCCGACCTTTACTGGGTCGGTGGTTTTACCGAAGCCATGAAGTTGGCTCATTTTGCCGACGCCGCCGGGATTCAGATGTGCTTGCATACCGGGGCTAATGATCCCTATGGGCAACATTGGACGGCGGCTATGCCGAATACACCTTTGATAGAGTTTTTTATGGGTTCACTGCCTGGAGTGCCCTTGGAAGAATGTTATATCGGCACGCCTTCTGAATCGGGGCGGAGTCATTACAAAGTTCCACCGGGTACCAATATGCCCAAAGACGGCCGACTCGGTCTGCCGAATGGGCCGGGTTTTGGTATTGATATTCCAGAAGATTGGTTAAAAGAGATTTAAAAGACTTAACAAACTTGCAGTGTTGCCCTTTAGCTTGGACTGACGGCCATGAAAATCACAAAGATAGAAGAGTTTATCACTGCTGTACCGCATATTCCCTCAATCGAGAAAAGCCGACCGGGCGATTATAAAGAGCGGCCGATCAGTATTATCAAGGTGCATACCGATGAGGGGATTTATGGAGTCGGAGAAGGCGGGCGAGGTGGCTCAAACGCCGAGTTAGAAGCTGAATGGGTTGGGATTGACCCATTGACGGTTAATCTAGGTGATCAGGGGGGCGCAGTTATTATGGCGCTCTACGATATCGTCGGTAAAGCCCTCGGAGTGCCGGCGTGGAAACTCATGGGCTCAAAACACTGGGACAAGGTGCCGGTCGGTTGGTGGTCACCGCCTTTAGAACCGCGCGAATTTGCCGCGATGGCTGAAGAGGGCGCGAAGTTGGGCTATACGACCCACAAGCTCAAGGCGCGGCCTTGGAATATTATCGAAACGGTTAAATTGATAACAAAGGCAGCCGGCCCGGACTTCAGTATTATTGTTGACCCCAATTTTGCGTTTGGCGATTTAGCTACCAGCCTAAAATTAGCCGAAGCCTTGCAGTCTTATAATATTGCAGCTTTTGAAGATCCATTTCAATATCTACCGGGGTGGCATCAGTATCGCGATTTTCGTCGTCATTCTCGTATCAGATTAGCACCACATCTTGGCGATCCTAAAATGGTGATGAGCGCTATTCGAGCTGAAGCGGCGGATTGTTTCAATATTGGTGGCACCCTAGCGCAAGCCCAGATTAGTGCGGGTATCGCTGAAGCGGCCGGTATGCCGGTTTGGCTACAGGTCGTTGGCTTAGGCTTGGGGGTGTCGGGTGCCTATGGTACGCATGTCCACGCGACGATTGCCAATGCGACCATTCCTTCGGACAGTCTGCATTTTACCCGTGAGAATGATTTGATAGGTGGAGCGTTGATGCCTGTTGATGGACATGTTACCGTGCCGGATGCCCCTGGTTTGGGTATTGAGCTTGATATGGCTGCGGTGGCGCAATACCGGGTGGGCTGAATATGAATGGCTGAAGTGTTGACGTTGTAAAATCTGAGGTGTATTTTCTACGGCTGGGATAAACTGATATGAGCCTATAGCTCAGCTGGTAGAGCACCGGACTTTTAATCCGTAGGTCCTGGGTTCGATTCCCAGTGGGCTCACCATTAAAAACAACCACTTACGTTCATTCGTAGGTGGTTGTTTTGGGTTCTGAGGGTGCCTGGATGAGATTTGGATGAGATTACTATGAGCGTAAGTGTCTTCTCTT
>Ga0233433_10001262_pt1 | contig 24603 bp, 19 predicted proteins | sample SI_122_August201_5_FD_179868 | JGI IMG/M metagenome (GOLD analysis project Ga0233433, IMG submission 179868) | Seawater microbial communities from Saanich Inlet, British Columbia, Canada - SI_122_August2016_100_MG | ecosystem: Environmental > Aquatic > Marine > Inlet | place: Canada: British...
ACGCCTCTCATCGAGTTGGCTACGGCGATCCATCATACCCCGCTCAAACTGATACGCCTCCTCGTCGAAGTCTTCCCCTTCTTCGCCTCGACGACGATCCGCCTCCGCCTCAAACTCTGCAAGTATCTCTGCTGGATTGAGGATTGAGTCATCTCCAGGCTGCTGCGCTGAAGCCGTAATTGGGTCGCATGCGAGAGTCACCCAAAACAGGACAGCTACAAATTCAAGTTTGATCATGATAGCCTTTCTTAGAAACGAAACGATTTTTTCAACGCGATCGGCCGATGCAGTTAACTACATGGATAACAGTATATTTTTCGCACAGCAAATAGTCATAATACGATCAACAGCATCCGGATAAATTATTTTTCCGCATATTCGCCTAAGCACTCCTTCTACCAGCCCCTATGGTCAGGCGATCTCCGTGATATGAAAAAACGAAGGCGAAATAGGGTTCCTCTCCGGCCCGCGCACTCGGCTCGACCGCCCCGTTGTCGGTCCAAGCTTCCACCCTCTGCTCAGCTGGAATCGCACTCATCTGGGGCATTTAATACATCTCGTTGCGTTCCGCCACTAGCCCTTGTATAAAATAATTGGCGGCATGCTGCTCGGCAATAAATTTCGCATAGGCATCTTCCTTCGCCTTTGTCTATCGCCGAAATTCTCATAGCTGCTTAAATAATTCTCATAACCGAGAGTCGACAATGACATAAAGGATCTTCGGACGATCGCTCATGCCGGTCATAATTGAGTCTTTTTATCCAGTATCGGAGTTTAGTCCATCACAACATTCAAGCCACAAGGCCGCTCTATCTGCGCGCTTACTCCACCCAATGCCGATACAGCGGCTGGACTTCTTGGGGTAATTTATCAAAAACCTCCCGCTTTAGCGGCATCATTTCATAATTCTTTCCACCGGTCTCGACCACCATCGCCTGGTGTTCGGGCCGCCCGAATAAAGTCGGGTTCAGATTGAGCCACCAAGGCGCATAGCGAACGAGCAAGCCGATCCGGGGGGCAGAGCTTTTATTGGCCGCAACGGCATGCCAAAGCCGGCTGTCGTAGACCAACACGCTGCCTGCGCCGCCCTCAACATGGCGCTCAGTCGGGTAGGGCGCCTCATGGTCCACCTCGGGCATAGTGCCCGCTGCAGGATTATGCGGCCATCGATGACTGCCGGGCACGATTAAGGTCCCGCCCGTTTCTGCTGAAAAAGGTGTCATCATCCAGATCGTCGAAAGGTGCAATACCGCGTCGGGATAGGGTGCTGGAATATGCGAGGCATTGGTTTGATTATAGGGCCAATCGGCATGCCAATACCCTCTTTCGTTACCCGGCAGGTTCACCACACAATCAGTGCAAGAGATGCGCGCCCATGCCCCGAAAAAAGATTCGATCAAATCGAGCAGACGACGATCGGCCAAATAAGGCGCAAACGACTGCACTTCATTGATCATTTGCTTCATACTTACGACCCCTGGCGTACCAATGCGATGCCCACGGCCCTGAGTCTTGGCCTTCTCGGCTTCTGAATCCTGGCGGTTCCGCTTGACCGCCGCCCATAGTTCATCGCACACCGTTGCAAGGCTATCAGCTGGAATCACTTGATCGAGAACGCAAAAACCATCGCGTTCTATATGACCCTTGAGGTTAGCTGCGTCCATCTAGTCTCACTTCTTTTTAAGTGGTTCGACACCAGCGAGAATGATACGTAACTCCTGCAGGTCATCCGCGTCGAGAATATGGACAGGTACCCTACAGATCTCCGACTCGATCGACCGCCGCCGCTGTAGAATCAGTTTATAACCTACGGCTATATGCTGACAATTCAGTGACTGGGATCACGTCGGGCAAAGAGAAGCCCCCTACACAGCTATGCCGTATAGCCGCTCGTAGTTCATTCGACCATTGCCAGTAAAATTCGTAACACCCGCCTGGTCAATCACGCAAGACGTGCGGTAGGTAGAATGGACATGATGCGGGCGGCACCGCGCGCTGGGCAAAACGCGCCAACTCGACGACCGGCACCACGTGCCCGGAAAGTAATCGAGGCGATCACCCGCAACCTGCCTGCCTGCCCACCGCTGCGATGACGATCGGTATAATACCACACCAAGTTTCAGCAGCCTAGCTCTCTTCTGTGGTTAGTGTGCCATCAGCCCATCGCAGGTAGCGGGGTTGCCCGGGATGAATCCGCGCGATCGCTTCATAATGGATACTCCCCATCCACCCGCTCCACTGAGCCGCGGAGACCTCTTCGTTCCCGTCTCGGCCCAATAGCGTGGCGACGCTACCCCGTTCGACGTGCGGAATATGGCTGATGTCAACCATGGCCATATTCATGCAGATTCGCCCACGCACCGGCGCGCGCACCCCATTGATCAATGCGTGGCCGATATTGGACAAACGCCGGTCGTAGCCCTCATAATAGCCGACCGGCAAAACGGCAATGCGCATTGGATAGGTCGCCCGATACGTGCGACCATAACCAATATACTCGCCCTCCGCGACGTCCTTTACCTGGGCGACCCGCGCCCTCCAAGAGAGCACCGGCTGCAAATCGGGCAATTGTGCATCATTTGCCCCCAGACGCCGTTCGAGTACCGTCGCGTAGGTTTCGTTAGAAGGCCATAGCCCATAGGCCGCAATGCCGACGCGCACCAAACCGCCATGGGTCGCCGGCGAGATGAGCGTTGCCGCCGAGTTTGCCGAATGCAAGATGGCTTTGGGCAAACCGGCATCGGCGAACGCTTGCACGACCTCCTGTAACCTGCTCAGTTGGCCAAGGGCAAAGCGGTGGTCCGTCGTATCCTCGATATCGGCGTAGTGGGTCGTTATCCCCTCTAACCGGACCCCCTCCAGGCGATCGACGTATAGCGCCAACTCAAGCGCCTCTGCCGGTGCAACCCCTTGGCGATTAGTCCCGGTTTCCACTTTGATATGGACACCGATCGACTGGCCCGATCGCTGCCCCGCGTTTGCCAACGCCAGCGCCATTTCGTTGTCGTAAATGGCGACACTGGCCCTCGCGTCTCCAATCTCGGGCGCCTCATCTGGGAAGACCGGTCCGCAAATATAAATGGGCGACTCGCGAGCCAACGCGCGCAGGGCAATAGCCTCGCCAACACTATTGACGATTAGCCAATCGGCCCCCGCAGCGATAAAAACCCCTGCGCAGGCAGCCAAACCGTGGCCATAGGCATTGCTTTTTACGACGATACCCAGTTCGGTGCCCTGCGACAAACCTCGCCGCAATGTCGCCAAATTGGCCCTTATCGCCTCCGCGCTGACTTCGCACCATGAGATAGCCTCCGGCAATGCTTCCACCTACCCTCCCCTTGCAGCAATCAACGCGACGCAAAAAGTCCATATTGCGAACATTCCCTATTCCTTGCGGGCGACCCAAACCTGGTTGCCATATCCGGGATATACCCCCTGGGAAAAATCACCTCTTAAATTTTCAACGGCAAAACCACAACCCGCCAACAGGTGCTCCATTTCCCAACGCGAAGTCCACCTCAGTGTAAGCCGAGCAAAAGTGCGCGCCAGTGACTTGCCCGCTGTGTCGACTTCCTCGAATACCATCTCTTGCTCGAAAATCTGCTCATCGGGATCGGCATCGCGGCTATACCACACGACGATCTGGTGGCCAGTCTGGCCATCAATGAAATCTGTATCCCTGCGCAGTGGAGCATTGAATCCATCATCTACGAATTCAGCCAGCGGATCAAAGGTATCAAATACCAGCAAGCCGCCCTCTTCGAGGTGGTCCGCCAGGCATTCGAGCGCATTAATCTGGTCCATGGGGGTTAGCAGGTGCTGAAAGGTGCGGTAGGGAATATGAATTTGCGCGAATTGGCGGCCGATATCAAAATCCGTCATATCCGCCTCGACAAACACTACTCGCCCTTGAGTAGCCCGGTCCTCTTGAGCAAGCTTAGCTCTTGCTAGAGAAAGCAACTCGTCATCAATATCCAAGCCGACGACTTCAGCCCCGGCACGAGCCAGGGGCAACGTGATCCTTCCGCTACCACAGCCCACTTCTAAGATTGCACCGTGCCCGCTGTGAAATTGGCCGACATAGAAGTCGATATCGCCTTCCACTCCGACAAAGTAGCGGTCGTAGAACCGACTAGAATATGCCCGCATAGCCGATCCTTTGCAGGGGGATAGCAAACCAGAGCAAGCGCAACTCCCGATATAAATTGAAAAATTAAACCGACTAAAATGGACGTTATAACAGCGTTCTCGCCCTTAGCTGGGGCCAGATGAGTCTTCTACTCACTTGGCCCCAGCCACATACGACTATTGGCAACTTGAAAACCGACCAGCCCATCGCCAGCCTAAAAAAGGCTTAAACTACTCGATCGCGCTGGACACTCCGGTGCTAAATTAGGCCAGCAGGTCCGCGATAACCGCGCGTTCCTGCTTGAGTTCGTCTTCGGTCGCCTTGATCTTCTCGCGGGCAAAATCGCTCAACTCTAACCCCTGAACGACTTCCCAATTGCCCTTGCCATCACTGCGAACTGGCACGGAAAACATCAAACCCTCTTCGATCCCGTAACTGCCGTCCGAATAGACACCGGAGGAGAACCAGTCTCCTTCGGGCGTAGCGGTCTCGACACTCACCACGTGATCGAGTGCGGCATTGGCCGCCGAGGCCGCCGAAGACAACCCTCGCGCATCAATGACGGCGGCACCACGCTGTTGGACTACCTGGATAAAATCTTCGCGCAACCAAGCCATATGTCCAATGACTTCGGGCACCGGCTTCCCACCGATCCGCGCATTCTCCGCATCGGGATACTGGGTGGCGCTGTGATTGCCCCAAATCGCCATATTCGTCACATCGGCCACTTTGACCCCGGCTTTATTGGCCAACTGTGCCTGGGCGCGGTTTTGATCCAGGCGGGTCATGGCGTGAAAGCGGTCCCTGGGAATGCCGACCTTATGGGCGTGGCTCATTGCAATTAGGCCGTTGGTATTGGCTGGATTGCCGACGACCAGCACCCGGACATCATCGGCGGCCTTAGCCAAAGCCTGGCCCTGGCCGACAAAAATTGGACCATTCCCCTTTATTAGATCGCCTCGCTCCATACCCGGTCCACGCGGCTTTGAACCAATAAATAGCCCCCAGTTAATCCCGTCAAAGGCCACATCGGCCTGGTCTGTGATGACAATGTCCTCGAGCAGCGGGAAGGCGCAATCCTCGAGTTCCATCACAACGCCCTCTAGCGCCTTGAGGGCGGGCGTAATTTCCAACAAATGCAGCGAAACCCGAACATCGTGGCCAAAAACCTCGCCCGAGGCCAAGCGGGGCAATATCGAGTAGCCGATCTGGCCTGCGGCCCCGGTAACCGCCACTTTTACTGTGCGTGCCATGTGTAATCCTCCCAATCATGTAAATGTATTTGAATACAATCACTGAACCTATTCAATTTCGACAAAAAACAAGCCCGGTGCAACGGCTGCGCTGTGCAATCCACAACACTTGGCATGGCGCTGCAAGAAGTCGTCTATCGGTCGCCCCACAAACCCGCAAAGGTCTTACGCCGCCCGGAGCTAGGCCGCCTGAGCGTCGGGGCCGAGGCCGATTTAGCCGTATTTTCGCTGCATAACGGGGTTTTCTGCTTTGTCGATTCAGGTCGAGCACGTATGCGAGGTCAGCAGAAACTATAATGTGAGATGCCCCTTAGAGCCGGTGAAATCACATGGGATCTGAATGGTCGTAGCGTACGCGCTTGGGAGAGCGCCGGCGACTATAGCCATTTGGCCTGATAGGCCACATCCATTCGCAATAAATGTGGGAAATATCAACTTTTTTTGTTCTTGTTTCAACAAATTGAACGTCAAGTACTTAGACTGCTCTCTTACCGTCTTGTAATAAGTGGTAATTTGCTTATGCTGCTTATTCATAACCCTTTTCCCCAGTTCAATATGGGCTAGAAAATTGCTTCGTTCTAATAGGCCCGCAACATACGTTTGAACAACCGGGGCAACTGGCGTAATAAAATCAAAAGCAGTATTTTATATATACCGAGTCGCGCCCTCAGCGCCCTCCCCAGACACACTAGACGAGGCCTTATGAGCCCAGCGCATTTAGCGCCCAAAGACGAGGACGCAATTGAACTCCTCGTTGGCAAATTCACACTTCGTCCCAATCACGCCCGCACCCTTCTCGAATTGGCGAGCGGCGATCAGGTCTTAGCAGAAAGCGCACTTTTAGTCGCCCACGAAATGGGTTATGACCTATTTGAAGGCGCGCATAACTACATCGTAGACATACTGCGCTTACCGGCCCCTAAAATGTCTCAACAAACAACTTGACGCGGTACATCTAAGTATGTATAATCCCTTAGTTTCACTCCTACTTACGCCCACGGATGAGAGGATCTATGCAGAATCTGCATGACGAAGAGAGCACCCTACGGCTCTACTTCGACGATATCGCCGAATCCACGCCCCTTTCGAGGGAGCGCGAAGTAGAATTAGCCGATAAAATAAAAAACGGCGATATGCGCGCTCGCGACGAGATGATCAGAGCGAATTTGCGCTTTGTCGTCGATGTCGCGAAAAAGTACCAAAATCGCGGTTTATCCCTTTCAGACTTGATCAGCGCTGGTAATCTCGGCCTGATTACGGCGGCTGACCGCTTTGATGGCACTAAGGGTTATAAGTTTATTTCTTATGCCGTTTGGTGGATTCGTCAATCCATCCTACAAACGCTTGCTGAGCACGTGCGCACCGTGCGACTCCCCCTCAACAAAGTCAGCCTGCTCAAAGACATTTCCAAAGCTTCGCGCAAATTAGGTCAAGATCGTGCGACCGAGCCGGCGATTGAGGAAATTGCCGCCGAGCTTGAAGTGCCAGCTGAAGAGGTTCTCGAGACCATTCTCAGTGCACGCGCCGTTTGCTCGCTCGACGAGTCTTTCACCGACGACGACGAGCGCAGCTTACTCAATACGCTCGCCGACGATACAACCGAGACTCCCGATGCCGATGTCTTGCGCGAATCGGCCCGAGTTCAGCTCGAATCGGCATTGAGCACGCTGGAAGAACGCGAGTTGCGCATTATTAGGTTGTACTTTGGGTTAGACGGCAATGAGGCATTGACGCTCGAAGAAATTGGCGATATGATGAACCTCACAAGGGAGCGCATTCGTCAACTCAAGGAGCGTGCTCTGAGCAAGTTGCGCCACCCCTCGCGGCACCAAGCGCTCAAGACGCTGGCAAGCGAAGTATAAGTAAGTCCGCAAGCGTCTTGACAGAGGTAGGTTTCCCCTTATTTTCTGTTATTCGAATTGTTGAAAAGGGGGGATACTCAAGTGGTCAACGAGGGCAGACTGTAAATCTGCTGGCTTCGGCCTACGTCGGTTCGAGTCCGGCTCCCCCCACCATATAAAAAGAGCCATTGCTGAAGTTAAGCAATGGCTCTTTTTATTGTTTTTCAATGACTTAGACTTCTTTTGTCAATGCCGGTGTAGACAGGTCCCCTTCTACACCGGCCATTCCACAGCGTTACTCACATTACGTCTATTTTGTGCCAGCCCGTGATCCTACCGTGATCCTCGGCTGGCCTTCAATACTCACCCCCCAACCTGGGGTCAACTATTGAAGGCCAGCCCACCCCCACTTAATTAAAAAAAAAGCCATTACCCTGATGGGTAATGGCTTTTTTAATTAAGTTATTTTTTCGCTACTTATTCCTTCTCGGGCACAGCTTGACCTCCGGCCCGCCGAACCGTTGGCGGATCGAGGAAAGCATCGGCGACCGCTTCTTTAATCCGATCGCTTTCATAATAACCATTTTCTACCCGCATTTTTATCCACAACAGGCGTTCATCTTGGCTACGCGGCAGCCCTCCACCCTCATTTAAATGGGTGGGCAAATTATATTCTTTTTTGAAATTCATACGGACCGGGATGCAAGAGACAATGTACAAAATGGACGATATGTTATTGATATCGGCACCCCCAACAATCTGGCCAGTAATTTTAGCGCACAATCCCCACTTTTAAGTCCTTGGGCCCATCAATTCACCGATGGACTTCAATTTTCCCTGATGCTGACTCGAAAGCTTGCTCAGAGACTCCCCAATAAAAGCCAGCACGACGCTTATTAATAAACTGAGCAAAGCAGCGACAAACACAATAAGCGTCCGACGGGGCGCGCTGCGGTATTCAGGAGGGGTCGCCAGATCGAGGACCTGTACGGCCGGCACCTGTTTCGCTTGGCGAAGCTTTGCCCCTTCCAACTGGGCTACGAGCAATGTAAGCGTGTGCTCAGCGAGTTTCAACTCCAGGCTATAGCGGGCAAATTGCAACCCTAATTCAGGCAATTCTTTTAGCGGAGGCCCCAGCGCGGCGAAAGCCGCCTTGGCTTCGGCACCCGCCCGATACTCGTATTCACCGACGATCTGGTCGAGTTGGTGGCGTAGCTCACCGACCTCCATTTCAAGCAGCCGGTGCTTTTCGTGGTCCGGATGCAAGGCACCGCGAGCGACCCCGAGTTTGACCTCCTGTAGAGTAAGCTCCTGCACAATATGTTGCGCGACGCCGACAATGGCCTCTGTCTGCGCTTTTAAATCAACGATCCCGTATTGTTCCTGCAAGTGCTGTAGCTGCATCGCCTTGACTTCGATAGCGCGCTGGACGCTGTCTAGGCGGCCTTCGAGAAAAACCCGATCCCCCATCGCCAATCCCCGCTTTTGCTGGTGCATCACCACATCGAGTTCGGCGGCAAGGCCATTCGCTAAATCGGCCGCCAGTTTAGCTGAAGAAGCTTCGGCCTGCACCTTTAAGGTGCCTCCACTTCCCAATTCGGTTTCGACCAGTTCGGCCAATGTCTCCATAGCCAAATCGCGGTTCGCTGCACCATAATCAGCGACCAGACCAAAGCGATCGACCATAGCCCCAAGCACTCTGCGGCTCTTGATAATCGTCACTAAGCGCTCGCCTGGAGTGCTCTGCCCCAACAGACCGCCGATATTCCCCGGCACAGCCGCACTCATCAGCATCGACATCTCAAGATTGCCCGCGTCCTCCTCGTGTGGCAGGAGCATCGTATTAGCCGTCCATTTTTCGGGCAAAAACAGGCTAATACCGGCTGTTGCCAGCACGACGAACAATACACTTAGCCCTATCATCCTCCGCCATTTGACTAGGACATAGATATAATCGAGCAGATTGCGGTCTTCTTCCATTATCTTAAACTATTTGGTTATGCTTACAAAGAGCAAGACGACCGTCGCCACTTGGCCAACGACGCCCATCGATTGCGTAAAGATCGTCCAGTAATTGCGTTCGGGCTCCTCGCGAATCCAGATTCGATCTCCCGGTTGGACCTGGGATACGTCCTTGGCGTGTTTCTTTTCGCCACTAAGTGCCTTTATAACAAGTACATCTCGTGATGCGCGCCAGCCTAAGCCACCTGAGCGGTCGATATAATCCCAGACGGTATAGGCTTCTTTATAGCTAACCGCGCCAGGCCGCACAACGGCCCCGCTGACAGTGACCGTTTGTTGCAATGTCGGCACGGCGATAACATCACCGGGCAAGAGGCGAATATTATGCGCTTCATTGCCCTTCTTGAAAAGTTCGACCAGATCGACCGATAATTGCCCCTGCTTCTCGCGGCTTTTCATGATGAAATATTGATTGTCCAACTCCGTGCGATCGGGCACGGGTACAAAGCGCAGTCGTTCGTATTCTGGGTCTGCGGCCTGTTCGCCGCTGATAAACTTCTGCCGCACCACTCGCCCTTCGGCGAGAGAAGCATTTTCGGTAAAACCACCGGCCTGCTCAATAATCGCCCGCAATTTCACGCCCTCTTTGCCGACGACATAATAACCCGGGTATTGCACCTCGCCGACGACCCGCACTTGGCTCTCTGCATGAAATCCCGGAATAGCACGCACATTGAGCCAATCATCGGGGTGTAACAAAAAATTCGCATCCCCCTCGCCGGCCAGCGCGGCGGCAATATCCACTCGACGGCTGTTGCGGGTGATATGATCTTGCTCATAGCGAAAGAGCAATACATTACTTGCATCGTAATTGGGCGCAGCCCCCAAAGAAAGCAGCAGCAGATCACGGAGTCGGTCCCCGGGGACAAATTCGTAAAAATCAGGCCGCTGTACCGCTCCAAGGGCACCGACCTGTCCGATTTGAGGCGAAACCAGGATTACATCGCCGTCTTCGACAAAGGGGTTATAATGCGATTCCCCTGTAATCCGGTAGAGTTCTAAGTCGGCCCGAGCCACGGAAAAATCCTGTAAATTACCCAGAGATCCGGTGGCGATCTCTCGTTCTATTGCGACCTTCTGCCCAGGATCGAGTTGGCTGGTCTTGATTAGACGGATATTGCGACTAGAAGCCGAGGCTTCCAATCCGCCGGCCTTGGCTAGGATTTGACTGATACGCTCTACCCCTGTGGCCAATTTTACCCCCGGAGCGGTCACCAAACCGACTACCGGGACTGGAAATTTCCTAGGCCGGCTCAATTCAAAATCGATCTCACCAACTTTCACCGCTTCGCGAAAACGGGCGGTGATTTTTTTCCGCGCCGCCGCCAAACGCAATCCACCAATGGCAATCACTCCAACCCTGGGCACAAAAAGCCCACCTTCGGCCAAAACCTCCGAGAGGTAGGGCTGGTCTATACCTGAGACATAGACCAGAAACACATCGCCGGAGCCGATCAGATATTTCCCCGTCTCTATGACCTCGCGATAGGCTTCCAGTCCAACAATCGATGTCTGCGAGCCGCCCGATCCCGGCGCAGAGCCCTGATTCAATCGGATAACATTGTTCTCGCGACTGGCCTGTGCCCATAAGGGCCCGGCAACGAGAATCGAGAGCACCATTAGAATCGCCTTCATATTCGAGCGCTCCAAGCGCCCAGCTCAAGCTGCAGCATCTTCGCCATCCTCCAATATACGCTCCAATTCCAAGCCCAGGGCGTCGGCCAGGAGAAAACCGGCATCGGTAAGACGCAAACGATCATCCTCCAGGACACTATATCCGGCTTTCTGCAATTCTGCGAAACGCGGGTTTGACTGCACCCGCTGGATATCGCCCGGGGCCAACGCGACCCCTTCAATCGTGCGCAAACCCAACCACAGACGCTCCTGGCGCGCAGTGTCTTCGTCTATCTGTTCATCGCCATCCCGCGGCGATTGCCCAGCGGCCCCCGCCGCCAGATAAGCATCTAGATCACGAGTGTTCCAGAAGCGCTCGCCCGCGATAAAACTGTGGGCCCCAAGCCCGACCCCCAAATATGCGGCCCCCGTCCAATGCCCCCAATTGTGCCGCGAACGATATCCGGGTCGCGCATAATTTGAGACTTCGTAGTGTTCATAACCGGCTTCGATCAATCGGCGCGCGGTCCACTGCAGGGTATTGGCCTGTAGGTCTTCAGGGACGCTGGCCAGTCTTCCATCCCGCTTTCTCGCGGCAAATATCGTGCCTTCTTCTATCGTAAGACTATAGACAGAAAGGTGCTCCGGAGCCAAATCAATTGCTCTTTCGAGGCTGTGACGCCAATGGGCCTCGCTGACCCCCGGCATATCGGCGATCAGATCAAAACTGACATTGTCGAAACCAGAGGCTCTCGCGGCAAGATAGGCCTGTTCGACATCGTCGGCGCTGTGTATACGCCCCAACAGCCGCAGATCCGCATCTACGAACGCTTGCGCGCCAATGCTGATGCGATTGAAGCCCAGCCTCTTCAGCTGGGCGAATCGCTCACGGTCGACGGTGCCCGGATTGACCTCGATAGTGATCTCCGCACCTGAGACCAGCCCGAATTGACGACGAGCCGTTTCCAGCATTCGCTGTAGCAATGCCGGCTCGACTTGACTGGGAGTACCGCCGCCAAAAAAGACGGTGTGTAAGGGCCCCGGCAAATGCCGCCAAGACTCGATTTCGCGACAGACCGCCCCGGTATAGGGCACATGGCTTTCGCCGCGACCGGCCACCGACGCAAATGCGCAATAGGGACAGATCTGTGGACAGAAAGGCACGTGTATATAGAGACCGAAAACCGTCATTGCACACAAGCCCCCAGCCGTTGCCAACGTATCCGGCCAATAAAAGACCCCATGCTTTGTAATCCGGAACCACCATCCAAAACTTCGGGAGCGACCGACCAGTATACACAAAGCGGCCTGCCCAAGAGCAAATCGAGCGGTAAAAAACCCCAATGGCGACTGTCGCGGCTATTATCGCGATTGTCCCCAACCACAAATATCGATCCCGCCGGGACCTCGCTCGGACCGAAGTTGTCACGCCGAGCGACGGCAGAGGGAAAAATGCGCGCATCGACATATTTTGAGAAAGGCGGGTCGGACTGCCGTGCCCCGTCGACATAGACTACTTTGTCGCGAATCTCCACCATCTGGCCGGCAACCGCCAGACAGCGTTTCACATAGGATCTTTCTGGATCTATGGGGTATTTAAAAACCAATAATTCTCCCACCCGAGGCGGGTGGAATCCCGGCAGGCGCCAATCGAGCCAAGGGACCAGCGCCCCATAGGTTATTTTGTCGAGTAAAAGACAATCGCCGGCCAACAGGGTGTCTTCCATAGACCTCGAGGGCACCCGAATCCCCTGCACGACGAAGACTCGCAATGCGACCGCAAGTAAGATCACCCCAGCAACAATCGCTGTGCTACCGTACCAGCGCCTTCGCTTCTTAGCGCCCCCCTTTCCCCGCCGTTGCGACTGGGCAGCGAGCGTCTTACCCATACTCAGTCTTCCATTTTGAGCGCGGCCAAGAAAGCTTCCTGGGGAATCTCCACCTTACCGAACTGCTTCATCCGTTTTTTGCCTTCTTTTTGCTTCTCCAGCAATTTGCGCTTGCGCGACACGTCGCCGCCATAACATTTGGCCGTGACATTTTTGCGGAAGGGTTTGACGACCTCGCGCGAAATCACCTTACTGCCGACCGCCCCCTGAATGATCACCTCAAACATCTGCCGGGGAATCAGTTCCTTGAGCTTTGCGCATAGCTGCCGGCCCCAGACATAGGCCTTGTCGCGGTGAATAATGACCGATAGCGCATCTAGTGGATCGCCATTGATCAGGATATCGAGCTTCGACAAAGGCCCAGCACGCATTTCTTTGTGATCGTAATCGAACGAGGCATAGCCCTTAGACACTGACTTGAGCCGGTCATAAAAATCGATAACGACTTCGGCCAAGGGCATTTCAAAGCTGAGAATCGCCCGGCTCGCATCGAGGTATTCGGTATTGAGGTAGATCCCGCGCCGATCTGTGCAGATCCTCATCACCGCGCCGATATATTCGCTGGGCGTTAGAATCTGCACGGAGAGGATCGGTTCGCGCACCTCATCGATTTCACCCGAAGGTGGGAGATTCGCCGGATTTTCGACTGCTATCACGGCGCCGTCCTTGGTTACGATTTCATAGAGCACACTCGGCAGGGTTGTGATAATATCGACGTGGTATTCGCGATCGAGACGCTCTTGGATGATCTCCATATGCAACAAACCCAAGAAACCGCAGCGAAAACCAAAACCCAGCGCCGGAGAAACCTCGGGTTCATAGGAGAGCGCCGCATCGTTGAGCTTGAGCCGCTCCAAGGCATCGCGCAAAATCTCGTAGTCATCCGGATTAATCGGATAAATCCCGCTGAAGACCATTGGCTTGAGCGGCTGGTAGCCCGGCAACGGCACCACTTCCATATCTTCGGCTCCGACGACCGTGTCGCCGACACTGGCCTCAGCTAGGACTTTGATGCCGGCTACCAGATAACCGACCTCACCGGCTTTGATGTCTTCGGTCGGCAACCGAGATAAGACCAAACTACCGACTTCCTCCACATCATAGAGTCGACCGGTGGAGTGAAAACGAATTTTCTGCCCCTTGCGAATACTGCCGTCAACCACGCGTATAAAACAGATGACACCGCGATATTGGTCATAGAGGGAATCAAATACCAATGCGCGTAGCGGCTCATCCAACTTGCCCGAAGGAGCCGGCACCCGTTCGACGACCGCTTCGAGTACATTTTCGACGCCGATCCCCTCCTTGGCGCTGATGTGCAAAATTTCATCCTCTTCACCGCCCAGCAAGTCGTGTATTTGTTGCGTAACGGCTTCGACTTGAGCGGCGGGCATATCGATCTTGTTGAGCACGGGGATAATCGTTAGATCGTTATTCATCGCCAAGAGCAAATTGCTCACCGTCTGTGCTTCTACACCCTGGGTCGCATCAACGACGAGAATCGCTCCTTCACACGCGGCCAAACTGCGAGAAACCTCATAGGTGAAGTCCACGTGCCCAGGGGTGTCAATCAGATTGAATTGGTACGTCTCGCCGTCGGCCGCCTTATAATACATCCGCACGGCGTGGGCTTTAATGGTAATGCCGCGCTCGCGCTCCAGATCCATACTGTCGAGCACCTGCGCCTGCATTTGCTTAGTCGTCAGCGTCGCCGTCTTTTCCAACAGGCGGTCGGCGAGCGTCGACTTGCCGTGGTCGATATGGGCGATAATAGAAAAATTTCGAATATTTTCGAGGTTCATTTTCTTGGTCGTTCGGATTGTTTGCGAGAGGTCTAACCGATTGGAAAATATGGGGAATATCCCCGACAAAATAACGGTCAGGCCCCGTGCCGTGTCAAACCAAGGAGCTTAGTTTTCGCGCTGGCTTTTTAGCAATTTCTCAAGATTGCGCATAGCCTGTTGGTCGCGGGGATCGAGGGAAAGTATCAGACGGCAGACCGCAATGGCCTCGTCCAGGCGGCCTCGTCCGGCATACAAAGCGGCCAACCCCCGTAAAGGCTCGGTGCGATTGGGAAATTCGCGGACGAGCGCCTCGTAGATTTCGAGTGGTGAACGCCCAGACCGGCGCAATTGCAACATCCGCAAATTGACCGCCGCTTCTGTGCTTGCACCCGTCAGTAGAAGGGCCCGTTGCAAAGCCTGTTCCGCCTTATCGAGTGCGCCAATATTCTGATAGGCCAACCCTAGGTTATTATACGCCTCAGCCGTCAGCGGCCCGTCCTGCAATGCGCGTTCGTATTCTTGCACCGCTAATGCCTGGCGCCCAGCGCGCTGGTGCGCCAGGCCTAGGTTGGTCCGGGCTACGACCGAATGCGGGTCCGCTGCCAGGGCCAAAACGAGTTGGTCGATAGCTTCCCCATAGTGGTGCAAACCCAGATAGAGCCGGCCGAGGTTCGCGCGCGCGCCGACGAGATCGGGTCTAAGCCGCAATGCCCGGCCATAAGCCTCTTCCGACCGGACATAATCGCCTACTCCCTCATAGACCAAACCCAAATTGCTCCAGGTCCTCGCATAGTTCGCATTGAGTCCCACCGCCCTCTCAAGCGTTTTTTGCGCCAAACTCAGCTCGCCCCGTTCGTATTGCGCCAAACCTAGATTACTTTGCGCCCTAAAAGACTGCGGCGCCTTCAAAGCCGCGTCCGACCAGAGGCTGTATTCGTCCTGCCATATCGCATTGCGCTGCCAAGTCATCAGCGCGAAGACCAACAATAGGCCATAAGCCGCCCGGGTGATTCCCGGACGCCTCCCCCCCAACGAACCCACCAACGCGTAGAGCAAACCAAAGAACGGCAAATAAGCCCGGTGTTCGTTGACTAGGACATTCAGAGGCCACAAAAAAGGAATCGCGAATCCAAGGCAAAAAATGCCGAAGCCCAACCCAGCGGCCGAAGAAATCCCCCGCCTCGCCACAAAAACCAACGACCCCAAGAGCGCAACAGCTAGGATAACCGGCCCCTCCGCCAGCGACGCACTCGCGCCCAACGGATGCTCGATGCTCAGTTGCACCGGGAACGCCATCAAGTACAGGTAATAGACCAACGCTTTGCTTTGCGTATAGATCTGCACCCCATAGGAACGCACGTCTTGCGCAAACGAACGCGTAAGAAACTGGTTGCCTACAATAATCATCAGATAAATCGAACTCAGCGCCGCAACCGGTGCCCAGACCCGCCGCGGCGTTTTACCCCCTTGCCAGAGGAATAACAAGGGGGCGCAGACGATCGCCACCGACTTACTCAAAAGGCCAAGTGCATAGGCCGAAGCACTTCTCAGCGGAAAACCTTGACCGGCCCAATACAGCGCGGCAAAAATCCCCAAGACCGCCAAGGCCTCCGAGCGACTGCTGATATAATTGGCGACTTGGCTGTGCATCGGATGCACCGCAAACAACGCCCCGGCCCACCAAGCGGACAACGCCCGACCGGTTTTCTGCTCAATTAATAAAAAGACCAACACAGCTACCAGCCCGTGTAGTAGCACATTAAAAAGCAGATATGGCCAGGCGATATAACCCGCCAGGCCATAGGTCAGTGCATAACTCGCCTGGACCAATGGGCGATACATCGCCATCGCCGTTTCACTAGAGAAAGTCGCCGGGTCGAGGAAATACGCGGGGATATTCGCCAAGCTGCGCAAGTGGTGGTTTTCGACGATAGAATGCGCGTCGTCATAATGGAAACCGCCACCGAGGCTGTTGAGATGAGTCACCAGAGCGAGCAGGAAGACACTCGCACCGAGTTTGGCGTGGGTCAACGTCACCGGAGGAATTGCTCGACGATTTGCAAACTGCGTTTGGATGGACCGTAGTTCGGGTTCATTCTCAGCGCCTGTCCGAAATATTTTTGGGCATTCAGTAAATTTTCCCGGCCGGATTCCCCGCGGTGGATTTGCTGTTGGCCAAGGGTCACATAGTAGTTGCCAATATTATTGACCAGGTTAACATTGCCCGGCTTAAGATAGTAGGCACGCTCGTAGGCTTTAATCGCCTTGCCCAATTCACCCATCTCAAAGAGTGCCAAACCCATATTCGCCCAGGCGTCGGCGTGGTTCGGCAATAAACGCAACGCCTTGCGGTAACTATCCGCCGCTTCGGCAAATAACACCTTGGACTTGGCCGGATCGGTTTCGACTCGGGCCTTTTCATGATAGATCGTTCCTAGATTAACTAGGGCGTCGGCATAATTTGGATTGAGTTCGATCGCGCGGCGATACGCCTTTTCCGCTGCATCAATATCCCTGAGTACAAAACTCACCGCGCCGAGATTGTTCAGCGCACGCAGTGCCAGATCGCTTTTCTGGTCTAGCTCGATGGTCCGTCGATACGACCCACGCGCCAATTCCCAATGGGCTAATTCTTCTTTTTTATTAACGCTCGCAAAGGCGGCATCCTTATACGTATTGCCAAGATAAAGGTGATTCCTGGGCATTTTCGGCCCCTGACTTACCGCATCAGTCCACAATGAGAAATCGCTTTGCCACACCTCGTTGCGACTAAACGTCAGTGCACCGTACCCCAGCAAAACCAGCAAGACCAACACTCTGGCCTGCGCGACCCCTCCCACCATTCGTTGCAATCGGCGCGAATGCAACGCCATCGCCAGCCCTAGGCAAAACGCGGCACAGGGCAAATAGAGCCGTCGTTCGTTGACAAGAACATTGAGCGGCATAAGGGTGACCGGCAACAAGGCCAATAGCGCCCAAAGATTGAGAAAAAGCGGCAAATCCCAGCGCCGCCGATAAGCCCCGATTAGCACCAGGAAAAAAACCGCCAACAATAGGCCCGCGGCAAAACTGGGCGCACCCAGTTTTGCTTGCGCAAAAAATTGGTGTTCGACATTAAGGCCAAGCGGCCAGATGAGCAATTTGCCATAATAGACCAATGCTTCGACCCGGGTCAGAAACTGTGCCCCCATACCGCGCACCGGCTTGGCCAGCGACTTCGTCAGAAAGCGGTTGTGGACAATCGTCGCCACATACAGACCCGCCAGCAACCAATATGCCAAATGCCATTGCACGAAGCGATCCCGTAAGCGCTGTAATTGTCGAGAACTGATAAACAGATAATCCCAAACGAGTATCACCGCCGGTAGCGTAATCACAATCGATTTACTCAATAACCCGGTGGCCAGCGCCCCCCAGGACAAGTAGCGCCAACGCGCTTGATGATCTGCTTGTGTCGAACGAACAAAAAGGGCCAATCCGGCCAGGTAAAAGAACCCGGCCAACCCCTCGCTGCGGCTGCTGATATAGTTCACTGGCTCGCTGCAGATCGGGTGCAGGGCAAATAACAGCCCCGCACTGAGCGCCAGATCCCTGCGGCCGGTAACCAGCAGGGCCAACCAGAACAACAGACAAGCGCTGAGCGCATGCAGCGCCAGATTCAATAGATGGTAGCCAAAAACTTCGTATCCCCCGGCAGCATAGTTCAGTGCATAAGTAACCAGTAATACCGGCCGGTACATCGCCTTGTCGTGATCGACGGAGAAGGTAGTGGGATCGTGAAAAAAACGGGGGATATTTCCAAGGTCGCGGATGTGGATATTTTTCTGGATCGAATGCTCATCGTCATAGTGAAAGCCATTGTCGAGCGAATTGGCGTAGGCGGCCAGACAGACTAGCAAGATCGCAATAATATCTCTCACGGCATTCTCTCTTCGAGCGCTCGCAAACGCTCTGTTCCGATTTGTCTCATTTCCTCGCGCCCCGTACCAGCAATAAGGGTTTGATACGTAACCTGGGCATCCCCCAGACGACCGCTCGATTCTTGCACCAGCGCTAGTTGTAAAAACCCCTCGTCGAAACGAGGATGCTCCTCCACCAGACGCCGGTTGACCGCACTGCTTTCGTCGTAGCGCTTTTGTAAAAAGAGCGCCACCGCGAGCATAAAATGTGCATCGCGATGACTACCATCCGCAGTCCGTAGCAAGCGGGCCAAGTTTTCCGCATCGAGAAATTGCCCTCTGTCGAGCAGGTGTTTCACCTGCTCGACCTGCCCGTTGATCAGGCGAGCGCGATTTGACCGAGCCTGCACGAACTGCCCAGCCCGACCATAATAATAAAGTGCGCTATCGATCTTACCTGCCACCTGAAAGATCGTTCCAATGTTATTGTCGGCGAATTTTCGTTGCGGACTGGCCAAAGGCAAGGCTTGATATTGTTCTATAGCCTCGTTTGCACGGCCGGCTTCTTGATAAACTCGCCCAAGGCTATAATGCACATCTGTCATTCCCGGATGCTCCACGAGCACCTGGGCAAAAGTCGCGATAGCCAAATCATAGCGGCCAAGATCCTGGTATACATTCGCCAAATTCGCGCGCACCGTCGGATGATCGGCCTCAAGCTGCAACGCCCGGCGATAATAGCGTTCGGCCAACTCGAGTTGCCCTCTTTGCCGGGTCGCATTGCCCAAATAGACAAGAGGTCGTACGGAGCCAGGATTTTTGACCGCTGCATCTCCCCACAGCGAAACCTCATCACTCCATACGCGATTTCGCTCAAAGGCCATCAGCCCAAAGAGCGCTAGAAAGATAGGCGTTCCCCACCGCAAACCAGGAAGAGCCTGCAATGAGCGCATCCCCAACAAGGCGATGACCAGTCCGACCAATGGCAGATAAAGCCGGTGCTCGTTGACCAATACGTTCAAAGGGACGAGCAGGGTCGGCAAAAGTGCCGTCAATATCCACAAGATCCCCAAACGCGACAGGCCGCCCAGCAGAAAAAATAACGATGCTAAAGCCAAAGCACTCAAGATAACAATAAGCTCACCGAATCCCGAGGTTGTAAATCCGTGGTCGACATTGAGCTTGAAAGGCGCAAAAAAGAGCATCGCATAATAAATGAGTGCCTTGGCCTGCGTGCCCAATTGCTCTGGCCAGCTCCTAACGGGCTCCGAGAGAACGGCTTTGATGAGAAAATTCCGCACCGTCAATACATACGCGACGGCGACCAGCGCATAGGGCCAAAGCTTGGACCAAGTGGTCGAGAGCCGTCCACTATGCCATTGCCAAATAACGATCCACAGCGGCAGCACCAAGGCCACCGACTTACTCATCAGGCCGGCAGCGAAACACAGCGCTGAAGCGACCTGGTAGGCCGCCCTTTTTTTTTCTTCTGACCGCAAATAGAGCAGAAAGCCTGCCAAAACCCCGGCGGCAGCCATCAATTCCGAACGACTGCTAATATAGTTGACTGGCTCAGTCGCAAGAGGATGCACCGCAAAAAATACAGCCCCCAAAAGCGACATACAGGGCGGCTGGTGTATATGCCGCAATATCCCCCAGACCAATAGCGCGCAAATCAGGTGCAACGAGACATTGACCAGATGGTACGAGCTGACGTCGTATTGGCCCCAAGCGTAGTTAAGAGCGAAGCTGAGCAAGAGCAGCGGTCGGTACATCGCCTTATCGGCATCGCGGGAAAAATACTCTGGATGGGTAAAAAAAGCCGGGATGTCTTGCAATGAGCGGATATGGGGATTTTCGACAATGGAATGCCGGTCGTCGTATTGAAATGCGTTGTCCAGCGAGTTGGCGTAGACGGCCATTACTGCAATCACAATCAACAGCGCGGAAGCGTCGCGGCGAGAAACCAGCGCATAGTAGACCTGCTTCATCACCGCAGACGCTCCTTGAGTTGTTGCAACCTCCGCTCGGCCCGGTGGTGCCCGGGCACTTGCTTCAGCACCAACTCTAGTTCCCCTAGCGCTTGCCGCCATATAGCCAAGCTCGCGCGATGTTGCCCCTTTGCCAACGCCTGTTCGCCCAGCACCAGCAACACTTCGGCCAAATTATATCGGCTCATTATATCATCCGGCCGCAAAGCGATGGCCCTCCCATAAGCATTCTTTGCCTCACTCAACTGGCCCCCACCAACCAAGGCATTGCCCAACTCATTATAGATCTCTGCATCCTCCGTCAATGCCAATGCCCGCTGATAATGCGCTACTGCATCTCTAGGACGACTCATGCGCACCAGCAGCAAACCCATATTGTAATGGGCTTCGGGATGGTTAGCGTGCCTTTCAATCGATTGCCGCCAATTCGTTTCCGCCCGCTCATAATCACCCAGCAGCATATGTGCGCTGCCCAAGTTATTGCGCGCCTCGCGGTACGTCGGATCCAGCCTTAACACTTCCTCGTATTGTCGGATGGCCTTTTGCAAATAATTCTTCCGCTGACTGCTGTCCTCCTGGGCCGCCTCATAATAGAGGTTGGCCAAATTGGTCATAGCCGGCCGGTTGTCGGGATCAAGCGCCAATGCCTTCTGATACGCTTCACGGGCCTCGCTCAGACGCCCTCCGTCGCGCAACGCATTACCCAAATGCACGTGCACTCTGGGCATTTGCGAATCGGGTTTCGCCGCCGCGGACCACAAACTCAATTCGTCCTGCCAATCGGTGTTGCGTTGGGCGGTGATGCCCGCCCATAATAACAGGCATAGCAGGCCAGGCCTCCACAACCATCTATTATGCTTAAGGCGCTGCCACAACACACCACCGCCCAGCGCCAGCCCCGCCAGTGGCAGATACAAGCGGTGCTCGTTGAGCAATACATTGAGTGGAATAAGCAAGGTCGGGGACAAAGCCAGGACAAACCAACCTAGGTAGAAACGCGTACCGCGGCCCCTTAAGACCCAATACGCGACCGACGCGATCAACGCCGCACTCGCCATTACGGCACCGGTCAGCGTCTCTGCAGCGGCGAATTGCGGTTCAACATTTAATCCGACGGGGACCAGTAATAGCTTGAGATAGAAAACTATCGCCTTGCATTGCGTTAATAATTGGCTAACCAGACCCCGCGGAGCCTTGGCCAAAGAATCGCCGAGAAAGCGGTTGGATACGATCAACGCCACATAACCGGCAGCCACGGCCCAATAGGGCACATGCCGACGCCAGGAACACCGCCGACCATCTCGCGTAATTTCGTATAGCAACAACAGCCCGGGCAAGACGATCGCGATCGATTTTACCAACAAGGCTGCAGCAAATGTTATCGGCCCTAAGATACCGCCCAGTCGATCGCGGCGCAGATAACAGATAAAAGCCGCAAGCAAAAACGCAACAGCCAATGATTCGGATCGACTACTTATGTAGTTCACAGGTTCACTCGCCACCGGGTGCAAGGCAAAAATCAACCCAGCGCATAGAGCGCCTGTCCCCCAGTGGCCGGCGATGCGCCATACCAAAAGCACACAGGTCAAATGCACCAGCACATTAAAGAGGTGGTAGCCCATCACGCCATAACCACCGATAGAATAGTTAAAGGCGTAACTTACCAGCAAAAGCGGGCGATACATGGCTTTGGCCGGATCGACGGAAAACAAAGCCGGATCGACAAAAAAATCAGTTGCGCGTTGCCAGTCGCGAATATGCGGATTTTGCACCAGTGAGTGAAAATCGTCGTAATGGAAACTGCCCGAGAGGGCGTTGGCATAGACCGCGCACACCACCAAACTCAATAGCCCCGCTTCCTTCAAAGAGAAGCGCATCAAGGACCTCCCACTAACGCACTTATGCGAGCCTGTGCATCCCTCGCTCTTTGGTCCTGATTCGGCCATGCCGATAGAAACTCGCGATAGGCCGCGATCGCGCCCTGTACATCGCCGATCGTATCCAATGCAGTCGCCAAACCAAACCAGGCCCGGCTATAATCAGGCCGGACCATCAAAGCCTGGCGGTATTCGCCGACCGCCGGCTGCCAAGCCTGCGATTCTCCCAGTAGTTCCGCCATCTCGACCCGTGCTCGTGCATGCTCCCCATCCAAGGCAATGGCCCGTGAAAAAGCCGCCTTAGCCGCCACCGCTTGCCCAGCCTTTCTTTCGAGTCGGCCAAGGCGAAAATGCCAATCCGCATGCGTTGGCATTAAATCAATGGCTTCTCCTAATCGCGACCGTCCAGCGGCAAAATCACCCATTAACTGGTACAAATCCCCGAGGTTGGCCAATATTTGCCCGCTCTGTTGTGGTATCAGTCGCAACGCCTCCAGGTATAGGGTTTCTGCCCGGGAATAATCGCCGTTATCGACGTAGATATTGGCCAGGTTATTGTAGGGTTCAGCCTGTTCGGGCAAGAGCTCAATCGCTTTTTCATACGCTTGGGTAGCCGCCGCTATATCTCCCGTTTCATAAAGCAGCAAACCATAGTTGCTCCATATATCTCCCTTCCCGGACTCGATCGCCAAAGCGCGGCGATATGCAGCTATCGCCTTATCGTTCGCCCCCAATTTTGCATAGGCATCAGCCAAATTCTGGTGGACTTCCTCCAATTGCGGATTGCGCTCTAACGCTTGCAAATACCAAGGAATCGCCTGATCAACGTCGCCTTTTAGATGATACAGGGTTGCGACATTATTTAGCGCATCGGCTTGGCGATCATCGATAGCAATCGCCCGTTGGTAGACCGCAAGCGCCTCTTCATTACGCCCCTCCAGTTGCAATGCCTTACCCAAATTAGCCTGGGCCCGGTACATCTCTGGCGCCTTCTCTACCGCGTCTTGCCACAGGACCAACTCGCTTTGCCAGACCGGATTGCGCTGTAGGCATAATCCCACCGCACACAACAACCAAGCCCATTGCCACCGCCTGTCGAGCCGCCTAGCCAGATAACCGGCCCCCAGCGCCAAACAAGCAAGGACCAAATAAAGCCGGCGTTCATTGACGATCATATTGAGCGGCATTACGGTGGTCGGCAATAAAACGACGGCACTCCAACAGAGCACCATACCCGGCAGTTTCCCGCGTCCGAGCCAAGCCAACCACGCCAAAGAGGCGAGCAAGCCAGCGCCGGCAACAACGGCCGCATCGGCATAACTATCTGCTTCAAAGAACTGGTGCTCGACATTGAGCCGCCAAGGCATTGCGATCAAATATATATAATAGGATAGCGCCTTAAGTTGCGTCAGCAGCTGTGTCGCCGTATCGCGCACCGGAGCTGCGAGCGCCCCACCGAGAAAGCGATTATAGCTGATCAAGGCCAAATAGCCGCCCGCGACAATAGCATATGGCAAGTAGTGGCTCCATGGCCGTCGCTCGTCTCCGAGCCAGCGGTCGTACAACCACAGCAGGGCCGGAGCGGTCAAGACCACGGATTTCACCAACAGCCCAACCCCGTAAAAAACCAGCGCTCCAGTGCGTCGTCCACGCATAGCGAGCAATAAGGTGGCCAAGTAGCAACATGCGGCCAATGACTCGGAACGGCTGCTGATATAATTGACCGGCTCCCCCGCCAAGGGATGCGCTGCAAAAAAGAGCGCGCTGAAGAAAGCCGCCTGCCGATCACCCAATATTTGTCCGGCCAAAGCTCCGATCAATAAACTGGCGGCGATATGGAGCAGCAGATTACCGAGCAAAAAACCCAGGGGTTCATAGCCGTGCAACGCGTATTGCACGGCATAACTGACCAATAGTAAGGGGCGATACATCTTCTTTTCCGCATCGGCGGAAAAAGCACTAGGATCGGCAAAAAAAATGGGCATATTCGCCAAGGTGCGTATATGCGGATTTTCCACCAATGAGTGGAAATCATCGTAGTGGAATGCACCACCGCCAAAATTGAGATAACACAAACCGCAAACCAGTACGATCAAGACACGTTCCCTCATCGCAGTTGTCATGGTTTGCCCACCAAAGTCTTGCGGTACGCCGATGCTTTCGCGGCAAAGGCCGGGTCCAGAGCAGCGGCGCGATGATAGGCGGCCATAGCCTGTTGCGAATCGCCCATTTCTTCGAGCAAATATCCCATATTAAACCAGGCCCCGGCAAAATCCTCCCGCACCGCCAACGCCCGCCGATAAC
>Ga0233433_10001272_pt1 | contig 24432 bp, 27 predicted proteins | sample SI_122_August201_5_FD_179868 | JGI IMG/M metagenome (GOLD analysis project Ga0233433, IMG submission 179868) | Seawater microbial communities from Saanich Inlet, British Columbia, Canada - SI_122_August2016_100_MG | ecosystem: Environmental > Aquatic > Marine > Inlet | place: Canada: British...
TTACTCCAGGAACTTTTTTAGCAAATCTTGTTGCATCTGCAACCAAAGTCTCATGTAGAGGGCATCCTTGTGTAGTCATTGTCATTTTAATATCAACATCATTATTTTCTTTAACATTAATTCCATAGATTAATCCCATTTCTACAATATTTAGAGGAACTTCAGGATCCATACATTGTTTAAGTGAATCCTCAATTGCTTGTGCAGAAACAGTACTCATATTTTATACGGAAGTTTGAAAAACAATAAAAACTTTCTAATTATTAGCTTCAAATAATTTTGGAATGGATTCACCATATGGAGCTGTAACCACACCTTTTTCAGTAATAATTCCTGTAATTAATTCAGGAGGAGTCATATCAAATGCAGGATTAATAACACCAATATCATCAGGTGCAGTCTTTTTATCACCAATTCCAGTAACTTCACTTCCGTTTCTCATCTCAATTATTACATCATCAGATTTTGTCTCCATATCAATTGTAGATAATGGTGCTGCAACATAAAATGGGATTCCATGCTGTTTTGCCATTGTTGCTACTTGATATGTTCCAATTTTGTTAAAGACATGACCAGTCTTTACGATTCTATCTGCACCTACTACAACTTTGTTTACCAATCCATTTGCCATAGAATATCCCACAGCAGTATCAGGAATCAAACTAACATCAAACCCATCATGTTTTAACTCAAAAGCAGTTAAACGAGAACCTTGTTGGATTGGTCTTGTTTCAGTAGCAATTACCTTGACATTTTTTCCACTCTCCCTAGTTGCTCTAATTACACCTAATGCAGTTCCATATGCAACAGTTGCTAGTGCTCCGGCATTACAATGAGTCATTATAGTATCATTATCATCAAAAAGAACTGAACCATTATTGCCCATCTTTTTATTAATCTCAATATCTTCATCAGCCATTTTTTTAGCAGTAGAAATTACTAGTTCTCTAATTTGTTCTACTGTTTCTCCAGTCTTTGCAACGTTCATTATTTTTTCTAATCCCCAACCCAAATTTACAGCAGTTGGTCTTGTTGCAAATAGAATTTTTTTTGCATCTTCTAAATCAGATAATAAATCATCTTTTGTTGTTGCTTTACTTTGTAAAACAGCCAACCCCAATCCAAAAGCACCAGATACTCCAATTGCTGGAGCACCTCTAACTATCAAAGTTTTGATGGCATTTGCAACTTGGTTAAAATCATCATATTTTACAAAAATTAACTCAGTTGGAAGCTTTGTTTGTTCAATCATTATCACTTTATTATTTTTCCATTCAACTGTTCTAAGAGAAGAATTAACTTTTATTGGATTACTCATAATTTTTGTACTTATTTCCCTTATTTTAACGAAATAATCAAAAAAGAGAGAAATTTATAATTTTTAAAATAATTATTCTTTAAACATTATATTCTAAAAAAATAGTGTATTTCCATTGGTTACAAAATCAGACCTTAAAAAAGTGGATAAAAAAGAGATGTACATAGTTTATGACAAATGGTCAAAAATTGCTAAAAACACATATGCAAAAAATTTGGAATCATTAAAATATGAAAATATAGATCACATAATTTTTGCAGGAATGGGCGGATCAGGATCTATTGGAGATATTTTTTCAGCAATTTTATCACAAACAAAATTGTATGTTACAGTGGTAAAAGGATATAATTTACCAAAAACAGTGGATAAAAATTCCTTAGTGGTCGTTACAAGTGTTTCAGGAAATACAACAGAATCATTATCTATTTTAAATCAAACTAAAAATTTAGATTGTAATTTAATTGCAGTTTCTGCGGGGGGTAAAATTGAAAAAATTTGTAAAGAAAATAAAATAGAATACAGAAAAATTAAAGAATACAATTCACCTAGAGCCTCTTTGGTAAGTTTCATCTATTCAATGTTAAAAATATTAGAATTCATTATTCCGATTAAAAAAGAAGAAGTAATGGAATCATTAGAAAAAATGAAACAATTAGAAAATCAAATATCATCAAATAATCTAACTAATTCTAATCAAGCACTAAATTTAGCGAAAGAAATTTCAGGAATTCCTTTAATTTATTATCCATGGGGATTACAAGCTGCAGGAATTAGATTTAAAAATTCATTACAGGAAAATGCAAAAATGCATACAATGATAGAAGACATAGTAGAAACTTCACATAATGGAATAGTAGCATGGGAAAATAAATCAAATGTTTTTCCGATATTATTACAAGGTGATGATGATAATATAAAAACAAAAGAGAGATGGAAAATTATTAAAAATTATTTTGATACTAATAAAATAGAATACAAAGAAGTATTATCAATAAAGGGCAATATTTTATCTAAATTAATGCATTTAATTTATCTATTAGACTATACTTCAATTTACAAGGCAGTGATATCAGAAATAGATCCAACTCCTGTAAAATCAATAGATTTTATTAAATCTAAACTAGAGGAATAAAATTTCTACTACAACTTTAAAAGGTCATTAGTAAAACTGAACATATGAAAATAGTTATAGGAATACCCGCTTTTAACGAAGAGAAAAATATAGCTGGAATTCTAATTAAATTGAAAAAAATTTCTCAACATGTCATTGTATGTGATGATGGATCAAATGATCTTACAGCAAAAATAGCTGAAGAATTAGATGCAATTGTAATTCAACATAAAAAAAATTTAGGATATGGATCTGCAATAAAAAGTATTTTTTTAAAAGCACATGAAGTAAATGCAGATGTTTTAGTTACATTTGATGCGGATGGTCAACATAGAATAGAGGACATTAGTACAATCTTAGAACCCATTAAAAAAAATATTGCAGATGTTGTTATTGGATCTAGATTTTTAAATACTAATCAAGAAATACCAAAATATAGAAAAATTGGAATACAAACAATTACTAAATTAACAAACATTACAGGAGGAACAAAAATTACTGATTCACAAAGTGGGTTTAGAGCATATAATAAGAAAATTTTAGAAAATATTAGACCTACAGAAATAGGCATGGGAATATCTACAGAAATTTTAATTAAAACACAAAGATCAGGTTATAAAATTACAGAAGTTCCCATTACAATTTTGTATGAAGGCGATACTTCAACTCACAATCCAGTATCTCATGGAACATCTGTAATATTCAGCACTTTGAAATATGTTGCAATTGAACGACCTCTAACATTTTATGGTATTCCAGGATTTATTTTTCTATGCATAGGAATAATTTTTAGTATTTGGGCTTTACAAATTTACAGTGAATATAAAGAATTAGTTACAAATATTGTGATCATTGCAGGAGGAGGAATTATTTTAGGAACAGTTTTCATGATAACTGCAACAATCCTTCATTCAATAATTAGTGTCGTACGCGAAAAGAGATAATTTCAATAAATTAATTTTTTTTTAAAAGAATTTTCCACCATACGCTTACTGAAGAATCAATATTTTCATGTCGATCAGAATTAATTTCTAGAATATCAAATTTCTCTGAGAGAACAGATTTTAAATCATCTATTGGATAAAAATATCTAATTATTCCTTTATGTTCATATGCATTATTATTAATTTTTTTACCTGTTTTATGATATTTGTCACCTTCTTTTTTAGTAGATAATAAAAATGAGGAATTATTTTTCATTACATTTGAAAGATTTTTTAAAATTTTAGATAAATTTTCTAAATCAAAAAATTGTAAAGCTAGGTTAGAATATATAAAATCAAAATGTTGTTCAGGAAAATTTAATGGTTCCAATACATTATGCTCAAATAGATATAATTTATTCAAATTTATTCTGTCCTTAACAGAATTAATGGATTTTATTGCATTAGCAGATATATCAAATGCAGAAACATCTAATCCTAATTGTGAAAAATATATTGCGTCTCTTCCCTGACCACATCCAACCTCAAGAATTTTTTGAACATTATTCGTTTTGAACAATTTTTCTGCTAATTTAGCTAATTTTGTAGGTCCCTCACCAAAATAATTTTGTTTAGAGTATAATGTATTCCAGTAATTCAAATATTCATTTTTTGACATGTTAATTATCTTGATTCTAATTCATTCAATTTTAATCTTAATTTTGTAGAGATTTCAGGTTCAATATCAATTAAATTATTTAATTCATTAGGATCATTTTGAAGATTATAGAGTTCCTCTGTGCCATCATGAACATTAAAAATAAATTTCCAATCATCTGTTCTTACAGCCCAAACATTTGGTTCCTTTGGGGGTTTACCAGAATTCAAAGGATTTCCTGATTGGGAAAAAGCAATTCTAGGTGGATTTTCACCATTTAAAATAGGTATAAGACTCTGGCCATCAAATTTCAAATAATTTTCATCAATGGGAATTTTAAGAATGTCTAAAATAGTTGGAAGAATATCAATTGAACGAACTTGATTTTTTATATGAATTTTAGATAATGAATTATGATAAAATACAGATGTTGCGTTTAAAGTGTAATCATAGCAAAAAACACCGTAAGCTCGTTCACCCATTTTTTCACCAATACTTATTCCGTGATCTGAAATTACTACGATTAAAGTATCATCAGTAAGATGAATATTTTCACATTTTGTAATAATTTCTTCTAAATATTTATCAGCATTCTCAAATAATGTATCATAAAATCTTTCATTTTCAATTTTGTTTGAAAAATATTCCTCACTAAAATTATCATATTTTTTTAAAACTTTTTCCATAATGCCAGTATGAATATTACTATAATGCAGATAAAGGAAAAAATTTTTACCATTATTTTTTAATTCATTTACTTTTGAAAGTAACGATAAGTGTCTCTCAGTTAAATTATCACTTAATTCATCATGTATAGTTAATTCATCAAATCCATTTTTAGGTAAAATTAATTTATTTATAGAATCTCCCAGAGTCACATAACCAGCATCATGCAAATATTTCACAAGAGTTTTGTATTCATTTTTTTTGAAATCAGGAGTAGACCAATAACTGTTAACTCCGGATTTATTACCATAAGTTCCACTAAAAACAGCATGCATTGCAGCAATTGTGTATGGAGCATAAGTTATTGTTTTAGAGAAAAAAGTACTCTTATCAATAAATTTTTTGTAGAAATTTCCATTAATTATTCGATCTAATCTTGCTCCATCTATGGTGATAAAAATTAAATTCAATAATTATGTCCAATTTTGTGAGGTATTTATCTATATAATGAAAAAGCAATTTAATTGAAATAGTAATCAAACATAGCCTAATTTTCTGAGTTCATTTTCAATTTCTTCAGAATTTAATTCATCATCATTGTTAGAATTATTTTTAGAATCTTTTAGAAGATTGGATAAAATATTTTCAAATTCATTGATTTTATCAATATTTGTAGATTTAATATTTACATCTTCATATGGATCATTTTCCAGATCATAAAGATTAACTCTATTTTCAGGATTGTTTTTATCTCTAAAATATTTGTATTTAGAAGTCCTTATTCCTATTACATCATTGGATTCCGTTAAAACAAGAGGATTACTTTCAATATATGCAATTTTTTCATTTTCATCAATACCATTTATTAAATTAGTAAGACTAGATCCATCAATTTCATCATTAAATTTTATTCCCAATAATTCAAAGATAGTAGGAAAAATATCTACTGTTCTAACCTGTTGTGAAATTTTTTTAGCTTTTGGAACATTTTTACCAAAAAATAATAAAGGAACTTTTATTTTATCATCAAAAACAAAATGATCCACATCAGCTCTGCCCGACATTAATGATCTCATTTCATGTGGTTTTAATTCAAAATCTTTTAGATTTTTTAATTTTTTTTGTTTATCAATTTTTTCTCTAATAAAAAATAATTTATCTTTTAAAGGATGTAATGATTTTGGAATTTTTTTACTCATTTTTGAAATTAATGCTTCAGTATTTGGGTTAACACCAGTTTCAATTTCTTTTCCATTTTGTGAAATAGATTTTATATAAGATCCATGATCTGCAGTAATAATTAACATAGTATTAGAAAAATCAATGGATTCAGATATTTTGTTTAGCCAAGGATCCATCTCAGAAATTTTACGTTCATAATAATTTTCTCCAAATTCAACAGTATCAAATTTTTTATCAATATTTACAGGTGGATGTAAATCCATTGAATGAATTAAGAAAAACCATGGTTCCTTAGGATTATTGTTAAGTTGATTAAGAATTTTTTCTCCAAGACCATTTGTTAAACCCATGTAAAAATCATAATAGTTATCATCGTTTTCAAATTTTGGAAACAAGCCAATAGTTTCAGAAAGTTTTGGAAGATATGAATAAAAATGATATTTTTCTTTTTTTAGTATTTGAAAAAAAGTAGTAGTATCTGAAGAAAGACGATTAAATTTTGAAGATCTTATACCAGTTTTAAATGGAAATTTTCCTGTAAAAAGACTTGACCATGATAAAATTGTTCCATCTGCAGAGCTTATAGTGTTAGAAAAATAAGAGCCATTATTAATTAAATTATCAAACGTAGGGTTAATGATATTTTTTGTTTTACCAAAAAATTTATCAGAACGAAAAGAATCTATTATAAGAAATATAATGTTAGTTTTTTCCATTTCTCAAGAATTTTTTAGAATTAAATTAATAGTCATGCCAATATTTGTCTTAATTTTTGCAATGCAGGTTCTTCTGATTTCCATATAGATTTTTTTCCATCACCCAGAATTTTTTCTACAAGGCGAATATCACGAATCAGTCTAAACATTCCTTCAGGTTCTAGTGAAGCAGCTTGATCAGAACCATACATAGTACGATCTAATGTAAGGTGTCTTTCAATTGTTGTAGCCCCTAACATTACTGCAGGTAAACAAATATTGTATGAACCAACTTCATGCCCACTATAACCCACATTACATTTGAATTTCTTCTTTAAAGTTTGAATTAACAAAAGATTTGCTTCATTATCTGGCATAGGATATGCACTATGACTATGCATCAATTCAAAAGAACAGTTGTGTTTTCTGAATATTTTAACCGCATTTGATATTTGTCTCATGGTACTCATACCTGTAGAAATAAAAGTATGTTTTTTCTCTTTAGCAATTTCATTTAATAATTTATCATGAATTAGCATTGCAGATGCAACTTTGTTAAATTTTGTTTTAAATTTTCTCATTTTTATTTGACTTTCAACATCCCAAGAGGATACGAACCAATTAATTTTTTTAAGCTTACAATATTTATTAATTATTTCATAATCTTTAAATGAAAATTCTAAACCCAATTTTTGATCTCTAGTTGTTTTTCCCCATGGACTTTCTCTAGGACTATTCAAAACATCTTCAGAATAAACTTTTTCGATTGTACGTTTTTGAAATTTTACTGCGTCACAGCCTGCAAGTATTGCGACATCAATTAATTTTTTGGCAATTTTAATATCACCATTATGATTAATTCCTATTTCAGCAATTACAAAAACCATTAAAACATTTTTTAATACTAGATGTATTAAAGTTGTCTTTTCAAAATAGAGAAAAATTTAACATTACCAAGCTGTCCAACCCCCATCAATAACGAAATTTGAACCTGTAACATATGATGAATTTTCTGAGCAGAGATATTCAATAATTCCATTTAATTCATTTTTTTTCATCATTCTTTTAAGAGGTGTATGTTTTGAATATTTTTTTTTAAAAGAGTCAGATTGATTTAATTCTACACCGCCAGGCGATATACAATTTACACGTATATTTGGAGCTAAATGAGTTGAAAGAAATTTTGTCAAATTAATAACACCTGCTTTTGAAACAGAATAACCAATATGTTTGTGTGCACCATTATACATATCAGGTCTAGCAGATACAATCCCTGTTGAAGCAGAAAAATTTACTATGCTTCCTTTTGTGTTATTACGTGCAAATTCACGACAAACTGAAAATAAACTAGTTAAATTTACATTCATAAAATCTGAAAAAGATTGTAAAGAAAAATCATAAAGAGTTTGTTTTTTTCTTTTATTATCTACATGATCATTTAAAGCAAAACAATTTACTAAAGAATTTGCTTTATTTTTAGAAAACCATTTTTTAACAAAATCTTCATTTGTTAAATCATGTCCTAATTGTAAATCAAGTTTTAAAATTTTATGATTATTTTCTAGAAAATTGCAAATTTGTGTACCTATAAGTCCCTCAGATCCAGTTACAATAATATTCATTTTACTAAGTAGGGGTTTGGAAGGTTTATGAATATTTGTATAAATATTTTTTAACAAAATTAAGATATTTACTGCAAGTAATTTTAGGGTCATTCTCTACAGAAATATCCTCTCTTGCACCTTGAATAATTAAATCTCCAACATAGTTAATTTGATTTAAAGTTGAAAAAAATATTTCAAAATCAGTATCTCCAGTACCCAATGGTACAGTAGTACCACCAGTAAATCTATCTTTAATATGAATATTAATTATCCAAGGTTTTAAAATTTCAAGTTCATTTTTAATATTAAATTTATTTGCAGTACTATTTCCAACATCATAATTAGCTTTAACTTCATTAGTGTCAAAACTTTGTAATAATTTTTTAAAGTCATGAGGAGATAGATCTGTTTCCAAAGCTATATGAACATTCAAAGACTTTGCTAAAGGTAAAATTTTTGATAAATTATTGCAAAATTGAATTTTTTCCTTATCTGTTTTTAATGAGGAAGAATCAACTAAAGGAATTTCAATGATAGGGATTTTTAATTTACTGCATTGAATGATAAGTTTTTCAAGAATTTTTATATGAGATTCAATAATTTGAGGATTTTCTCTAAAAAGAAGTTTTTCCATAAACAAATCAGCACAAACTGAATTTATTTTGATATTAAATTTTTTAGATAATTCTAAGATTTTATCATTATTTGTAAAAAGTGGATTAGAGACATCATCAAAAACCCATTCAATACAATTAAACCCAATCTTTTGTGCTAATTCAAATTCATTCATCCAAGAATTTGTAGGAAATGCCTGTATTTGATTTCCAATAGGTTTTGAAAGTCTACCTTGCATTATCCCAATTTTTATATTCAATTTCGATAATTACTGCTTAATATTGAAATATTAGAATATTTAGCAAGAAGTACAATATGAAAAAATTAATTTTGGAAAAATGCAAGAGGGTTAAAATTGTCTTAACAGATGTAGATGGAGTTTTAACAGACGGAGGAATGTATTACACAGAAAAAGGAGATATTATGAAAAAATTTCATACCAGAGATGGTATGGGTGTTACATTAATGAAAAAATATGGTATTCCTACTATTATAATTACAAAAGAAAAAACGCCAATGGTAAAACAATGGTCTAGACGAATGAAGATTGAGAAATTGTATGACGGCATTATTCAAAAAGAGAAAATATTGGAAAAAATTTGTGAAAGATACGAAGTAAGTTCAGACGAAATATTGTATATAGGCGATGATGTAAATGATGTAGAGTTACTAAAAAAAGTAGGACTTTCTGTTTGTCCTTATGATGCAATAGAGTCAGTTAAAAAAAAGTGTAATTATGTTTGTAATGCAAAAGGTGGAGATGGAGTTTTAAGAGAAATTGCAGATATAATAATTTCTTTTAAGGAAAATGATTGAAATGAATGAACGAATGAAAAAGAAAAATTTTGAAAAACAAATTAAAAATAGATTTGAAGAGAGCCAAAAGATTATTAAAAAATCACAAATTCTAACATTAAAGATTGATAAAAGTGTGAACATGATTTTAGATAGTCTAAGGGTTGGTGGTAAAATAATAATTTTTGGTAATGGGGGAAGTGCAGCTGACGCACAACATATGTCGGCAGAATTTATTGGTAGATATCTTTTAGAAAGAAAAAGTATACCATCAATATCACTAACAACAGATTCGTCAATATTAACAAGTATTAGTAATGATTACAAATTTGAAGAAGTTTTTTCCAGACAATGTGAGGCATTAGTAAATGAAAATGATGTAATTATTGCAATTTCAACTAGTGGAAAATCTCCGAATATAATTAAAGGTATCAAAATGTGCATTAAAAAAGGTGCTAAAGTAATTGCCTTAACGGGAAAAGATGGAGGTAAATTAAAAAAATTATGTGATATCCTACTTAACATACCATCAAATGAAACTCCAAGAATCCAAGAAGGGCACAGAACAGTAATTCATATTATTTGTGAACTGGTTGAGAAAGAAATTTGACAAAAAATACTGTTGCAATAATTTTAGCAAGAGGAGGATCTAAAGGAATTCCAAAAAAAAATTTAAAAAAATTTTGTGGAAAGCCTTTGGTGAGTTGGAGTATAGAACATGCAAAACAAACAAAGGAAATATCAAGTATTTGGTTAAGTTCAGATAGTGAATCAATTTTAAAAATTGGAAAAAATTATGGAATAAATATTATTAAAAGACCAAAAAATCTTTCTAGTGATTCATCTAGTTCTGTTTCAGGGTGGATTCATGCAATAAATGAAATTGAAAAAAAGGAAAAAATAGATATTGTTGTAGCACTACAACCTACATCACCACTAAGAGAGTTTAAAGACATAAAAAATGGATTAAAAAAATTTAAAAAAAATCAATATGATTCAATGTTTTCAGGTGCTGAAATTGGAGATTTTTTTATTTGGGAAAAACAAAAAAAAGTACTTAAAAGTATGAATTATGATTATAAGAATAGAGGAAGACGACAAACAATAAAGCCACAATATGTTGAAAATGGTTCATTCTATATTTTTACGCCAAAAAGTATTAAAAAATTTAATAATCAATTAGGAGGAAAAATAGGCATTAGTTTAATGGAATTTTGGAAAAGTTTTGAAATTGATAATAAAAATGATATAAAATTTTGTGAAACTTTAATGAACCGGTATTTATTGAAACAAAGGTAGAGAGTAATGGAAAATTCAGGAAGAGTCGTGTATGTAAATGGTAAATTTGTTCCTGAAACAGAAGCTAAAATTTCAATTTTTGATTCTGCATTAATGTTTGGAGACATGGTTTTTGAAATGACACGTTCGTTTAATAAAAAACAGTTTAAACTTAAGGAACATATTGACAGACTATATTGTTCTATAGAACATGTGAAAATTCCAATCAACATATCAAAAAAAGAAATGGAAGAAATTTGTTACAAAACAATTGAAAAAAATGAATTTGTCTTTTCTAAATCTGATGAGCATAGATTGATGATTAATGTAAGTAGAGGTCCTTTGTCAATATATAGTGAAATTTTTGATCATAAATTAGAGCCCACAATTATGGTAGCAGATTTTCCATTGAAATGGACTGTACAGGGAATGGGAAAATTATTTGATACAGGAATCAATGCAGTAATTCCTAAACAGAAAGCTATTCCAGAAGAATTACTTGATCCTAAAGTTAAAAATCGAAGTAGATTACATTACATGATGGCAAATATTCAAACATCTGAATTTGCAGGCGAAAATAATTGGCCATTATTATTAGATCCAGATAATTTTGTTGCAGAAGGAAGTGGAGACAATTTTTTTATTGTTAAAGATAATCAATTGTATACTCCTGAACCAAGAAATATACTAGTAGGCATAAGTAGAAATTATATTTTTGAATTAGCTAAAAAAATTGGAATAATTTATCACGAGACAAATTTGCAGGTTGAAGATGTGGAAAATGCAGATGAAGCATTTATGACAGCCACACCATTTTGTATGTTACCTGTTACAAGTCTTCATAAAAAAAATATTGGAAATGGAAAACGTGGACCAATTTTTGATAAATTATTAAAACAATGGAATTCCAGCGTAGAAATTGATATTGAAAAACAGATTAAAAATTTTAATAAAGAATTAGAAAATAATAAAGTTTCAGGACCTTCGCCATATCAATTTAAAACAAACACAGATGTGACATAAAATGGATTTAGAATTAAAAGGAAAAAATGCAATAATTTCAGGTTCTAGTAGAGGAATAGGATTAGCAATAGCAATTGCGTTACATAAAGAAGGGTGTAATGTGATAATCAATGGTAGAAATAAAAAAAAATTGAAGGAATCTGTTAAAAAAATTGGAAGTAACACAGATTATTTTGTGGCTGATGTTACAAAAAAATCAGAATGTGAAAAATTGGTAAAATATACAAATAAAATTTTTGGTAATATCGATATACTTGTATGTAATGTAGGGGATGGTAAATCATCTAAACCAGGTGAAGAAAAAGATACAGAGTGGCAAAAAATGATAGATATCAATCTAAATTCTGCAATAAATTTGATAAACACTTCAAAGAAATCATTAAAAAAAACATCAGGTTCAGTTGTTTGTATTTCTTCAATTGCAGGTATTGAAATAACAGATGCGCCAATTCCATATTCAATTGCAAAATCAGCTTTGAACGCTTATATTAAAAATAATGTAAAACCTTTTGCAAAATTAGGAATTAGAATTAATGGAGTAGCACCAGGAAATATTTTGTTTAAAGGTTCTATTTGGGAGAGAAAAATTTTAAAAAATAAAAAAAGAGTATACGATATGATAGCAAGTAAAGTAGCAATGAATAGATTTGGAATTCCAATTGAAATTGCTAATGCAGTAGTTTTTTTATCATCCTCAGTTTCATCATTTACAACCGGAAATATTTTAGTAATTGATGGTGGACAGGTAAAAAGTTAATTAAATTAAAAATTATTTAATTTTACTAAAATTATTAATTATATATGTCCACTAGACCAACCATTTTCTGGAGTCCATTCTTCAAGAGTAATTTGAAGCGCTCTTCTTTCCACATTTTCTGAAATAACTCTAGTTCCATGTGCAGCTTTAGGTCCATCTTGAAATAGTGCCAAGGAATTATCAAGATTGTATGGTTCAAAAATTATTTTTGATTCATCCGCTTCTGATGCCATATACGTTCCACCAGATTGACCTTGTTTCCATCCTTTAGAAAAATAAAACATCATTACCAATGTATTTGGTCCAACATTATGTATGTGAGGTAATTGAAAACCGCCTTGTCTATAACTTATGAAATGAAATTGTTGTAATTTATTAATCCGTGTTCCTGAAAATTTTCTAAAATTTTCAATAAATTCATTAGATTCAGCATATCTTTTTAGTTTATTCCATTCTTCATTTAGATTAACATCATTTCCTGAATCAACAACTTGTTTTGGAAGTGTATTTCCCCATCTCCGATATAATTGAGATTTTGACCAATCTGAACCATCTTCAAAGGAATCGAGATTAGGATATGATTCATAGAGTTTATTATAAAAATTAGTATCAAAAATATTTTCCATGAATCCAAATTTAAACGGTTTATTATTTTGAAAATCATCAGATTTTGAAAGTAAATTTTTCCAATTAATTATTCCAGAAAAATCTTCCAATGTTTAACTCCTTAATTTTGTATCAGATGAAATAATTTTTGCATTCATTTTTAATAATATTCCTTGTAAAATCAATTTATACCATTTGACTATAATAGGTTGGAGAATTTTATATTTCAATGAAAGTTTAAGGGATATTTTGACATCAATTTTGGTACCACTTTGATCAATAGAGAAGTGTATATCAATTACAGAACCTTTTGCAGGGCCTGAAAGAATTTCAGTGATCAAAATGTTATCTGATTTTTCATAGTGAAGGGATTGTTGATTAATTTCTTTCTTAATAACAGATGAAAAAACTAAAGTTTCTTCAGTTACAATACCTTTATCATTTTTTTCAAGAATTATAATTTTTTTTAATTGTTGTGGCAAGTATTCTGAAAAACTTTGGTAGTCTTTAGATAATTCTATAAATTTTTCAATATTACCAGGAAGAATCATGCTAAATTCAAGAGTAGCCACAAAAAATGTTGAAAAACGGCATTAATAAATATGATATAGAAAAATCATTTTATATAAACAATAATTTCATTAATAGTCATGTAGGTGATCAAGGAAATAAAATTATTGCCGAAAAAATATATGAAGAAATTCTACCAATAATTAATCAAGATATCAATAAATTAAATTCATAAATTTAACCAATTTAAAAATAAAAAAATTTAACAAGTCATTCAAAACTAAGATTATTTAGTATTATTATTTTTATGTTGTTCAATTTTTTTAATATGTTCAGATGCAAGAAGTGTTAATTCACTACTATATTCATCCAAAAATATTTTGAATTTATCTGGAGAAATATTTACATCAACTAATGTACCGCCATAATAAAATTTATTTTTAAATTTTGAACTAATTCCTAACCAATCAAATTTAAAAGAATTTTTTTCTAATCGTAAAATATATTTTTCTAAATCTAAAGGAACGATATTTTTATTTAAAGATTCAATTATGTTATCATTAAGACTTTCAATTTCTTTTATCCTAGTTACAGAGGACAATAGATCATAACCAGAATCAGTAAAAATAATTGATGGTTTTCCATAAAATGCAGCTTCAAATCCAGTGGTACCAGTGATTGTAAAAACTAATTTAGAATTTTTTATAAGATCTTGAGAATCAAAAGATGGATGAATTAACGTTACATTAGGAATATTCATAATTTCACGATATTCTGAAATACTTCTCCATTCTCTAGTAATTTGTCCTGGGTTTTCTTTTAGATAAAGTTTGAAACCTATAGGTAATGATTTTGCAATATTTCGTATAATTTCTATTTGATTTGTATGAAATGGAGAGTTAATTAGTAAATTTCTTTCTAAATCTACAGCTAATGGATAATATACAAATGATGAATTTAGATCAACGTTCATCGCCAAATTTTTATTAATAAAAGATTGTCTATAATTTTTCTTAAGAATAGATGAAAGCATGTTAGTAATAACTTTGAATTTACTTCTCCCAAAATAATTGTAATTAGTTTTAACATTATTATTTTCTGACAATAAATAACTAAGAATTGCTTTAAACCAATCTTTTTTTGACTTTCCATGTTGTTCATCATATGTTCTAATTTGTTTTGAAATATCGAATGATTTCAGATGCTTTTGTAATTCTTCAAAAGTACGATTTGGTAGAATAACATCATCTTCTAATTGAGAATCAAATGAATCAAGTCTATTAGGTACTTCAGAAATTATACATCTATACCCTATATTGGGTTGTCCTAAAACGAGATTTTTTATTCCACTTTTTTTGCACATTTGATAAAATAATTCTAAATGATGAAATGCAGGTTCTTTAGTTACAAAAAAATCAGGTTTGACTTCATCCAATATAGTTTCAAAGAGTCTACATTCAGATTCCAATATACATAAAATTTCATCGGTAGTAAATTTATGAAAATTGTAAAATCTATAAAATATTCTTTCATTGATTGCTAATTTCCATAAATTAAGATCATATTTTTTTTCAATATACGTCAAATACTCTAGATCAGGTTTTTTGTTTATGTTGATATGATCATGAAAAAACCATGTTTTTTTAAAATCAACAAGATCTTGTTTTTGAAAAAATTTTTTAGGTTTATTTGTTATATCTATAATTCCATAAAGTTCACAATCATACATTTTTTGGAAGTAATATGATAATGAAAAATGAGTAAAATCACCACCCATCCAAAAAATTATTTTATCTTTCATATTCATTCAAATTAAAATTAGCTATATATAAAAAACAATTTTTTCTATATAATTTTCACGTATGAATTCTTAGTAACCATGTATAGAACAATAATCACCAAATTTGAAAATTCCTTGTTCATGTTCTTTTTGAATTTTATCAAATACAACATTGTTTCCAATAAAGACATCCTTTCCTAAATGTACAAATTTATCATCTATGATATTGATCATATCTTCAAACTTTCAACTTCTCGTATATTAGAAATTAATTCTTTAAAATCACTCATATCAATTGAAAATGGCTTATCAGGGCCAACGGATTCAGAAATACAAACATGTTTTTCATAAAATCGTTTTTTACTTGAATTTACAGATTGTGTGGCATAGATTAAAGGTGCCAAATAATCCTCAGTATGATCAGAAAAACCAGAATATTTTTGCATAGATTTAAAATTAATTTCAGACAATTTTGTAGGATAATTGGAAACACAATAAAGATAATATTTTTTATTATGACGAAAAATAGAATCTATTAATTTTTTATTTCCTCCAAACCCCATGCTAATAATTACAGGTTTCTTTGTTTTGGCTATTACCTTGAGTGTTTCTAAAGAATTTGAATCCATTAATGCTGAAGTTCGAGATGCAATTTTGTATAATGAAACATTAAGATTTTCCAATAATTCTACAGCTTCTGGATAAAAAACACTCCAAATACAATTTATTCCAATGCTATCAGAATATTTTTTGAATTTTTTTGCAGTATTTGGTTTCATTTCAGATTTTTTAATTTCATTCCAATTAGGATGAGTAGTTTCATAAAGATCTGAAGCTCTCCACATTTGAAATTTTACATAATCTGCTCCAGATTGAGAAGATTGTTTAATAATTTTCTTGCCTAAAGTTTCACTACCATTCCAATTTGAAGCAATTTCAGCAATAATTTGAAATTTATTATTTTTTGTCATAATTATCTATTAATCAATTCTATAAAATTATGTATTTATGAATTTGGAATGTAAGATAGAGTCATATGATTTATCATCGACAATAACATGTTTTTTTAAAACTTTGTCTCTTTTAAAACCTGATTTTTCTAAAATATCAATTGTCCAAGGTCTAATATCATAAGTTTCACTTGTAATTTTATTAAATTTTAAATCATTAAAAACTAAATCAAAAATAAGTTTTAGAAATATAGAGAAATCTTTTTGATAAATAATTTTTAATTTAGAACGATTAGTATCATTAAGGAATGAAATTTCAGCACTTTTTGAATTCCAATTAATATGCACTAATCCACCATACCCAATACAAATTTTATCTAACAAAAAACTAAATAAAATAATATTTGGTTTATTATCTTGAAATGATGTTTTAATGAATTCATTAAAATAATTTAATTGATTTTGAGGAGTTAAAGTGGTTGTTTGTCTTAAAATATTCATTTGATCATTTCTCCATACTCTTATTTTTTGTATATCAGATTTTCTTAATGGGGTAATGGAATAATTTTTAAATAAAATTTTATTATTTATTAAAATGGGATATTTTTTTGATTTCATTTAATTAAATATTGATTTTCGTAGTTAAATTGATTTACTATAGAAAAACTACTTTATCAAAGAATTCACATTATCTATTATTTTTTTAACTTGTAATTCAGATAAATTTGGATGAATTGGGATAGTAACAATCTCGTTGCCAATTTTTTCAGTAACAGGTAATTTATTTGAATTTTGATACATTTTCATTTTATGAATTGGTTTGTAATGCGTACCAGTTTCAATACCCTCATTTGCTAATTTTTGTCTAAAATTTTTGCGATTCTTAACTAAAATCCAGTATAAATGATAAGAACAATTGTGATCAAAGGGCATTTTTGATTCAAGATTAATTTCTTTAGAGTATTTTTTTGCTATATTTCTTCTAATTTTATTTAATTTATCTAATTTTTTTAATTGTTCTAAACCTATTACTGCTGAAAATTCATTCATGTAATAATTCCAACCAATTTCTTTTACATCGTAATCAGTATTTTTTCTATCTGTAATACCACACCATCTTCTGGAATTAAGGATTTTTTGAAACTTTTTGTGATTTTTATGATTTAATGAAATTAATCCTCCAGTTGGCATTGCAAGATTTTTTACAGGATGAAAACTGAAACATACAGCTGATCCATGTATTCCAATCTTTTCAGAATTATTCCATGTACTTCCAACTGCATGAGCTGCATCTTCAATTATTTCTAGATTAAATGATTTTCCAATTTTATCGATTTCATCCAAATTACACGGCATACCACCAAAATGAACTGGAATAATTGCAGCTGTATTTTTTGAAATTGCATGTTTAATTTTTTCCGGATTAATACAAAGAGTGTCAGGTTCAATATCTACAAAAATAGGTTTTCCACCATTTGCTACAATACAATGGGCAGTAGAAACAAAACTCATAGATGGCAAAATGACTTCTTTATTTTTTATATTAAACAACGAAAGTGCCAAATTTAATGCAGCTGTGCCACTATTTACTGCAATACAGGATCTAGATTGTACATAATTTCTAAATTTATTTTCAAATTTTTGTACATTCCCAGAACCAGAACCCGAAGCCCAAATTTTACTATCAAATGATTTTAGAATAGCTTCTCGTTCTGACGAATCAATAATAGGATCAAATAATTTAATTTTATTTCTTACTGATTTCATGACAGTAAGTTAATGAGAAATATGTAGATAAAATAGTTTCGTAGAAATTAATCAAAATTTAATAGATGTTGATACTGCTAGATTTTAATGCAAAAAACCATACAAAAAAAGGTCTTCATTATTGCAGAAATAGCAAATAGTCATGAAGGTAAAGTTACAGAAGCAAAAAAAATTATTGTAGCAGCAGTAAATGCAAAAGCTGATGCAGTAAAATTTCAAAAAATTATTGCAGATGAGCTTGCAGAACGGGATCATGAAAATTATCAAATGTATAAAAATTTAGAAATGAATGATAAGGAGTGGAAGGAATTAATTCAGTTTTCAAAAAAATTAAAAATTAAGTTTTATGTTGACGTATTTGGATTAAAAGGAATACAAGATATTTCAAAACTAAAAATAGATGGGATAAAAATTCATTCAACTGATCTTAATAATCCAAAGTTATTAAAATTTGCAACAAAATTAAAAATTCCAATATTAGTATCTACAGCAGGTTGTACTCTATCAGAAATTGATCATGCAGTTACCACACTTTCAAAAAATGAATTAATTTTAATGCACAGTTTTCAAGGGTATCCTACAGAAATTAAAGATCTCAATTTAAAAAGAATTATAGCGTTAAAAGAAAAATTCGCACTTCCAATCGGTTTAATGGATCATGTTTCTGGAGATTCAAAATTATCTATGATTGTACCTTTGTTAGGAATAGGTTTAGGCGTTCAAATTATAGAAAAACATATCACTTTAGATCGTTCCAAAAAAGGATTAGATTATTTTTCAGCACTAAATCCAAATGAATTTTTATTGTTAGTATCATTAATTAAAAAATCCCAGCTAGCGATGGGAAAACAGAGTTTTGAATTAGGAAAAAATGAATTACAATACAGATTGTTACATAAAAAAAATGCAATCACTAAAAAATCTTTGAAAAAAAATGTAATAATTACAGAATCAATGATAGAATTTAAAAGAACCAAATTAAAAAAAGAGCCATTATCATTAAACGATATTCTAGGTAAAAAACTTGTTAAAGACATACCTAAAAATACAATAATTACAGAATCACTCTTAGAAAATTCAGAAAAAAAAATTGTTGCAGTACTTGCATGTAGAGTAGATTCTAGTAGATTATTTGCAAAACCATTACAATTAATTGGAAAATTCAGAATTTTAGAATTATTAATTAATCAAATAAGAAAATCAAAATCAATTACAGAAATAATTTTAGCTATTAGCAATAAACCAGGAAATGAGATTTTTGTCGATTTTGCACAAAAAAATAAATTAAAATTTATTTTGGGTAACGATGTTGATGTATTAAAAAGATTAATTGACGCTGCACAATACTCTAAATCAGATATAATTTTTAGAGTAACTCCTGAAAATCCATTTATTTATTGGGAAGGTATCGATGATTCAATTAAAAAACATGTTTCTGGAAAATATGATTTATCAATAATAGAAGGACTACCTCTTGGTTCAAATTATGAAATAATTAATAAAAATGCTTTAGAAATTTCACATAAAAATGGAAATAGTAAGCATAGAAGTGAACTTTGTACACTTTACATTAATGAAAATCAGGAAAAATTTAAAATATTAAAATTAAAACCACCTAAAAATATGATTAGGCCAGATATTCGCTTAACTGTAGATACACCTGAAGATCTCATAATATCTAGATTAATTTACAAGAAACTTGGAAATACAAAAAAAATAGTTTCTTTACAAAAAATAATTGAATTTCTTGATAAAAATCCAGAAATTTTAAAAATAAATTCTAGCATACATTTAGGTGTAAGTAGGATTTGGGGTTAGATCTTTTTAAAATATTTAACAATATTTTCTGCAGAAATTCCTTTATTTTCTAGACAATCATTAACAAATTTTTGACCTTGATCAATTAATTTAGTTTTAAATTTTTTATTAGTAAATAATTTTTGTAATATAGTATCAAAGTCTTCTACAGGTAGGTTAAAACATGAAGATTCACGCAATTGATCTGGAGAACCATTCCATTCTCCAAATGGAATTCTAATTACAGGTTTTTTTAAAATATGCGCATCCAAAATTACATTGGATAGACTTGTACCTAAAGAAATCATAAAATTAGATGAATCAATTAATGGTAGAATGTCAGCATTTTTTATTACTTGTATAGTTGGATCAATTTCTTTAGCAATTTTAGATTCTCCATTATCATCTTCATACGGATGAAGTTTAATTATTAATTTTTTATTATTTTGTTTTGAAATTTTACAAATTGTACGAATTATATTGTCATATTCAATATTTGCTTGAACTGTATAATCACGTACATTCATGTGTAATGGACCTTGTGTAGCTAGGAGTATCAAATCAGGATTAAAATTTTTGTTAGGATTTCTATTAAGAATTTTAAATGTTTGGTCATGAACAATGCTTCCAATTTTTATAATTTTTTTTAACGATAAATTATATTTTTTAGCATAACGGTATTGAGCATCGCCCCAAATAAAATAATGATCGGAATCATTTACAATTGTTCCAGTAAATTTGTTATAGATATGGCCTTTTTCAGTATCATGGCCCAATCCGTGTTGAAATATAGAAGAATCAATTCCAAATTGCTTAGATAATTTTAAAATTATTTGTTCAGTGCTCCCACTTTCAGATAATAAAAGAATATGATTTGGTCGTACTTCAGTTAGCATTTTTTTTGAAATAATGATATTTTCTACAGATTCAAAAACATATTTTTGGAATAATTTTATTAAAAATGGTTTTAAAATACTCCAAAATGAAAAATCATTTAATGTAAAAAAATTCTCTAGATCTTCATCATGATATTCAATTATTTTTGAAAAATTTTCATTCATCAAACATACATTTTCATCAACATTAGAATTATTTTGTTCAATAGTAGATGAAGCAATTTTACATTTTGAATTACAAAAAATAGAAAATGAATTTAAATTCCATATAGGGGGTCGCCTTAATCCATAAAAAACAGAATTTAAAGAAAATTTCTTGATTGCAAAAAAAAGTTCTTTGTACAAAATAGTGTTAAATTCAACTAATAAAATATGAGGATTATTTGTTTTAAATTTAAAAAATAAATTTGAAAAATTATTCATAAAATTTTTTAATTTTTTATATGTTTTTTGAGAAATTTCTATATTAATAAAATTGGTTTCAAATTTTTTTACATCATAATGAAAATTATTTTGATTTTTTTGATTTTCATTGATTAATTTAGTATTTTTATTAAATTTAAAACAAATTGAAAATAATGAATTTGGTGAATAAATCACTGAATCATCATAAGAATTAAGGATATTTCTTATTTCAAATATTTTTTTTAAAAATGGTAATAGGAAAACAAAAAATTCAATTTTAAATAAACTTCCAAGATCAATATTTTCAAAATTTTGATAATTATTTATTTTAGGTATTTTATACCATTCTGCAAATTGATATGATTTTTGCTGAATTAGATCTAAATTATTTTCAGACAAAAATGTATCAGATATTTTATGACTAATATTATTTTTGATTAATAATTTATGAGAAACATAATCAAATGAAAATATTTGAATATTTGAAAAACTATTTTTTAGTTTAATAATATCATCAATAGATATTGAAGAATCTACAAATAAAATTGAATCTTGTTTATTATTTATTTTACTCATGATCAAATTACTAAATAACAATCAATTTGAATTTTTAATAACCTTCCGAATTATACATAATTTTTACTATCAGAAATGGATTCATCGACATATTTAAAAAAAACTAATTTAATATTTTTTCAATTAAATAGCCATAGGGTTTATTGTGTTTATACAGAGTTTTTTTCTTTACCCATCCAAGTTTTTCTTCAAATGTTAATGGCGTCAAACGTTCAATTTTAACAGTAGCAAATAATTTTTTTAACCCCAATTTTCTTGCTTCAAGAAACATCAATTGATACAAATCAATTCAAAATTATGAATCAAAGTTTACGTAGTATTGAGAAAATAAAAAATTTCTAGTGAATACTTTCTACTTCCCCTATTAACCAGTTTTTGAAAAATAGTCTTTAGGTAATTTTACATTCTAAGAATACTTTAAATGAAAATATCAAAGTTTTCTTTTATTATTAATATTTACAGTAATAGTTAATTAATTTAGGTTAATTTTGTCAAACCATGGTTTTAGTATTTTGAAATTAGGTTTTGATTTGGCAGTAAAATTAATTTCTTTTTCTATCTTTGACACATCATAAAGAAAATGATTTGTTTCACCTTTTTTATTTTCAATAAAAATTTCACATCCATCAACAAATTTTGAGATAATTTTTGCTAAATTAAAGGGAGTAGTTCCTATTCCAGAAGCTAAATTATAAATCGCAAATTTTTTTGCTTTACATGCTTTGAAAATTGCTTTCGAAACATCATCTACATGAATTAAATCCATCAGTTGGTATCCGTTAGAATATTTGTGTAAAGTTATTTTTTTTGATAATGCATCTTTAAACATTCTAGGAATAATATATTTTTCATTTTGACCAAATCCAAAAACTGAAGAAATTCGTAAAAGTGTTATCTGAAGATCAAAATCTTTTGAATATGATTTACATATTTTTTCTGCTAGAAGTTTTGATTCACCATAATTAGTTTTAGGTAATTTTGGATGTTCTTCATCAATAGGTAAATAATTTGTTTTTCCATATACTACATGAGTTGATGTAAAAATAAATCGCTTTATTTTATTTTTCACACATAAATCTAGAAGTTTTTTTGTGAGAGAAACATTAACTGGTACTAATTGTTTAGAGGAACTATCAAGTTCTGCTGCTAAATGAATCAATACATCGAAATTTTGGTTTAAATCCGATTGTTTATTATTTAAAAAATTATCTAGTTTTTTATCATTTTTCAGTATTTCTCTACTAAGATTATCAACAGAAATTTGTTTAGATGTGAGATATGAAATCAAATTTTTTCCAACAAAACCTGTGCCTCCTGTTAAAAGAACTCTCAATTCCTCTCACTCATTATTAAATTAAGAATTTGTTTCATTTTGGTAACTTTTTTTAAATTTTTAATTTTTGGATTTTGAAGATATGGATTTATAAAATATATGAATTTGATTTTACATTTTTTTGCTGCATAATAATCTTCCAAAGAATTCCCTACAAATATAATATGTTTGATAGAATATTTATAATTTTTAATAATTAATCTGAGTAAACTAGTTTTAATTAAAATTCTATTAGAGAAATTATTATTTTCAAGTTTTATTCCAAGATCATTTATTGAAAAAACTTTTTTAAAATATCGATTGAGATTATTTTCATTCAAAAATTTATTAATCATTTTGGGATTGTTATTTGCGGTAGAAATTATTAATTCATTATTTTTTTTCAATTTTTGAAATACAAAATTTGAATAGGGTTTAACTTTTAGATAATTAAAAGATTCATTTTTCAGAAAATCTTTTCTAAGTTTTAAAAATTTATTTATTTTTATTTTATCATTTGAAAATATTAGAATTATCTCTTTTGCAATCATTCCCTTTTTTCTATATATTATTAGTTCCGATTTTGTTGGGAAGTTAATATCAAGTCTTTGACAAGGAATTTTAAATCCCATGTAATCTAATTTACTATTATCCACAATAGTATCATCAAAATCAAAAATGACTAGGCTTTCCATTTTCATTCCTGATTAATATCATTTTTAGGTACAAATCTTTCTACAAAATCTTTCATTACATATCCCTGTTTGTACATATTTTTTTCTGGAATTTCACCAAATATTCTAAATTTTGATAATATATCGGGTTCATTACAGCCCAATATTGCTCTAGCAGAAGTGGTTCCTGAAAATCTAGGATTTATCTCAAATACATAGAGTTCATTGTCTTTAATCCTGCATTGAATGTTGATTGGTCCATTAGAGTTTAAGATAGATGCAATGTCTTCAGCTTTTCTTCTAATCTCTAAAAAATCATCAAAATACCCCTGGGAAATTCCTGATGATATTATTAGTGATTCATTTTGATCTGATTTTATCACACTTCTTGTAGATAATCCACTATGAAGATTTCTACGCATTGCAATTGAAGTACTTAATTTACCTCCTTCACAATATAGTATACCAATTGAGAATTCATTATCAATTCCTGAAATATATTCTTGAATAATGGGTTCGATTTTTTGTTTAATG
>Ga0233433_10001289_pt1 | contig 24231 bp, 26 predicted proteins | sample SI_122_August201_5_FD_179868 | JGI IMG/M metagenome (GOLD analysis project Ga0233433, IMG submission 179868) | Seawater microbial communities from Saanich Inlet, British Columbia, Canada - SI_122_August2016_100_MG | ecosystem: Environmental > Aquatic > Marine > Inlet | place: Canada: British...
GCAGGACCGTAGCGTGGCATCGGCCGCCGCTCAGATGGAAGCCAAAGCCCGACGGGAATTGACACAGCAGCAGTTGCAAGAGATGAAGGGCGGAGGAGGGGAAGAAGGGAGCGGCAACACTGCAGCGGCTACGGCAATATCCGCGAGCAGCGATACAGGCCAGGCCAACAGTATAGCACCAGATGAGACCGAACCTGCCAGCCCGACGCCCTCTCCTGCCGGCGGCACGGGGAAATTCGTCAGCGGTGCCTCGGGCGATGCCGGCGCCCTATTCGACCTGCTCGCCTGACAAGCCAAGACATAACATTCACTGAATCTCCGCCCGCCGAAACGCCGCCATCGCCACTTCTTCATGGCCCCGAGCCCGTTCCATCTCGCCCCAGGCCCGATAGAGCTGACTGCGGGTCCTCGCCTCACTGGTAGCCTTGAGACCAATCTCGAACACGCGACGAATTTCTTCGATATCCTGTTCGAGTAAAAAGAGAATATACGCCGTTGACGCGACATCTTGTGGGGTATGCGGCATCCGAAAGGTGAATTTGCCCGGATCGCGCCGCAAAACCCGATGCTGCTCTTGCCGGAGAGCAGGCAAATCCAAATCGACTAAGCCCTTGTGATGCAGATATTCGGCCAGACGCCCCGCGGCTAATCGATTGCCGATCGGAGTGGGATGGTCCTCATCCATAAAATACCGTTTGGCCTGGAAAGCCAATAGCAGGTCGACATCCTCCTGGACCAACTCCCCCACCTTCCCAATTTCCCTCAGCACTTGCTCAATATCAGCGCGAATGGCCTCTTCATAATCCCGAGTCAGATCAATCACATCAACACCTTGCCGCCGAGCGTGTTCCAACAAAATCCGCTGGGGATGTTGCAACTCCTCTGCAAAAAGCTGGAAAGTAAATGGATAGATCAACAAGACCACTTCAATGTCCTGTTCACGCGCAAGTTGGTAGATCGCCTGCAAATTTTCGAATACTAATTTCCATCCAGCCTTGAATCGTTTGTCTTCAGGTGATGAGTTCACCATTTCCAAAACGTTGTAGACTTGGGCTAAACGCCGGTGCTCGATCGTCAGCATCGGAGTTAACGCCCAGGCAATCAACCGGCTAAAACCCGTCTCGTTAGCCAAATACCCAGTCAGAGCATTCGATAGGTGAAATACCCCCGAGAAACGACCGATCCCGCCCAATTCGGTGTCAAAAACCGCAGGGTCCGTAATATCATTGAGGCAGAGGCCTACTGTTACGAAATCGGGCTCGAAGACTAATGACTCGCGGAATATGGCGTATTCGTGATTGCTCGAATAGCCCTCAACGCCGGTATTAATTATCTGATATGAAGAAGACCCAGAACCAGATAGTATATCTTCAAGTAGACCGGCTATCGTCCCATCCTTATCAAGTCCATGCCCCATGGTTACCGAATCGCCAAGCATTAAACCCCGTAATTCACCACGAGGCTTAATCATGGGGAAATCGTCGTCGTGGTGACCATATCGGTTAATCCTAGTGCGCACCCCGTGCAACCTGTTATCTATTGAGGGTATAAGCCGACTGCCCTGAACCCGGACGGCATTGGGCCGGTGCCGATAACCAAGGAACGGATCGGGCACCCAATAAGACAAACCGAAAATGACCAGCAAAAATCTATCAGCCAATAGTATCATCGCCACGACCGTTACCATCATCGCCACGCCGGTCCACCTTTCCCGCTCGCGACGTCCGGCATAAAATCCCAATACGACCAGCAACAACCCCATCCCGAGACTCCACCAAACATAACCCAGCATCACATTGTAATAATTCTCAATATAGTCCTGGTAGTACACCCCTACCCACGGGTTGACCACCAGTGCCGAGAGCATCATCACCGCGCCGATACCGGCGACGCCTTTGCCTACTAAGGCGTGCATGGCCAATAAAAAAGCCGGCCTGCAAAAACAGGCCGACTAATCTTCCAAAAGATATCCAGCTTCACGCTGCTCGCAGCTCATTCTCAGGCGCATTCTCCAACCGCGAAAGCCAATAGGACAGGTCGAAGTTGTCATCGCCGGTCAAAAAGCGCCACATCTTGATCCGGTTGACCGCTTCCAAACGCACCTCATTGCCATACCAACGATGATTGGCATTGAGCAGGCCGGGGATCTCCGCGTCATCGATATCGTCGGTATTCCACAGTTTCTTCTGCCGCACCGTCGGGTTGAGCCGCAACTTGAACATATAACGCTTGTTGTCGGTCAGGTTGGGTTGCGCACAATGCCAGATGCCGTGGTGGGCTACCGCCACCGTGCCGGCCTTGCAGACCATCGGCATTTGCCCGAGAAAATTCTGGTAGCGGGCGATATCCGACTCGCTGACGCGGCGATACTGGCTGCCGGGCAAAAACATCGTGCCGCCCATCTCGCGCGGCGTATCGTGCGCGAAATAAAAAAACTGCACGTCGAAGTGCATGCGGGTATCGATAATCGCATCGGCATGCCAGATCTGCCCGTGCTCGTGGTTGGCATTGACGGTGTGCACCGCATGATGATCGTAGAGCGGGCCGGGACCGACCAGGCTGTCGATCATACCCTGGATCGCGGGCAGGCGTATTACTTGGCCAATCGCCAGATCCTGCCACAACTCGTCCATCGGCACCCCAGCCTTGCCGCGCAGAACCCCGGCCTCCATCTCGGCGCAGGCCGCCCGATTAAGCTCGTCAGGCACCAATTCGTCGAAGCGCAGCAAACCATCGGCAACAAACTGCGCCATTTGCTTGCTGTTCAGGAGATGTTGTTTATCCACCATGAATCTCCTCCATTTTTTCGAGAATATATTCGTATTTCAAATAGGATGTATTGTATTCCATCCCCGGATAGGCCGGATATTGCTGCGGGAATTGCACGACCCGCCAGCCGTCCTGCATCGCCGCCACCACCGAAGCGTAGGGCGGTTCTTCACTATCGCCGCTACTGGAGCGGTCTTGGCCCGTACCGTCATAGAGCGACCAGGCCACGGCCGCGCTGTGCAGATCGGGCGAGTGCACGTAGAGCACGAGTAACTTCTGTCTGATTTGCGTCACGGCATCCTCGCTAAAAAAGTTCGCTCCAATATAGGACAAGCGCCGCAGGCCGGCAATCACTCCGCCCCTTGTAGAAAGATGCCCAGCGCCGATCTTGCAGCACCCACCCTCGTTATCTTTGGGGCCGTTTGCAGGGTGTTTCCTATTAGCGGGCTCGGTTTTGCGGCGATTTATCCGGTGGTCGTCGTCATAAGGGCAGCATTTCGCCAAAGACTAGAGGTTGGTCATCGGTGGTGGCATTGCGCCTTCTTCTTCCCTTTTTCCATCTCGGCCTTGGCGAAGGGCATAGGGATTGAGCAGGCGTTATGGTTTTATCCGGCCATCGGTCTGGCCATGGCGCTGGCCGCCGTCCTATGTCCTCACACGCGAGATATCGGCTTAGGCCGGTATTATATCGCGGGCGATTTAGCTATGTTCGCGGGCGAAGGAGAAAGGCCGTATCATTGCCCTGCGCTCCCCCGGGCACGCCTAGGGCGACACCAAAAATAGCGAGTAGACCGACAATGGGTAGCACGAAGAGCAGATAAGCCATGGTGCGTCTCCTATGTTTTTTTGCCGTATTGGACTCCGCATGAGAAACTTTACTCTATTGTAAAAGGGCATAAAAAACGCGAGGGTGGCGATTCTTTTGTCCTATGATATTATTTGATGGCTACGCCTCTGTGGTGAGAAGGCCCATTTACTGCGACAAAAGACCCACACTTCGCGAACAAACAATCTCAGCTCGGCGTTTTAGAGCCTAAAGAGAGAACAAGGCAACGTCTGTACCAGCGATATATTTCGGGGGAGTGACCTCCTCGAAAATCACGTTGCAGCTAAACCTATAAGCACTTTCTGGTACGGCGGCGGCTCAACCGGCAATAGAACGCTAGCATACTCTCCTATCGGCGCCATTTAGTTCGACATTTTTCGATCAAAAATCGGTGCCGTAACCCATAAATGCACCCCATGCGTATTAAACTTTATTGTACCGCAATCCTGCTGCTGCCCGTCCTACTCGCAGCCGCCTCCTCGCTCGAAACCTTTGCCGGTCGCAAGGTATTGCGCATCGATATAGAAGGCCACCGCACTACCCGCGAGCATACTATCCGCCGTGAATTGCACACTACAACCGGCCAAGCCTTCGACCCCGAACGCTGGCGCGCCGATCTGCAGCGCTTAGACAATCTCGATATCTTTAGCTCGCTCAACAGTAACGTGCAAGCCACGGAAAACGGCATCATTCTCGTTCTGCGCATGCGCGAGATCCCCCCTGCGGTGCCCTATATCTCCTACAACGTCACCGACGAGGATGGCTGGTCCTTCGGCCCGGCGCTCAAGGCGGTCAATCTGCTCGGCCGCGACCTCTTCGTCGCCGGTTATGCCCTATTCGGCGGTAAAACGACCTTCCTGCTCGATTTAAACTATCCTTGGATCGCGGGTAACCACCTCTCCTTCGACCTCGACATCGGCCGTATCGAACGCGAGAATACGCTCGACGGCTTCCGCGAAACGAGCTTCGAGTTCAGCCCGTGGTTGGGGGCTTATCTCGGCGAGCGAGGACGCGCCGGTGTGGGTTTTTCCTATTTTCGTGTCGACAGCGATCGCCCGGGACACACATTGCAGGCCAACGGGCGGGACCAGCTCTTTCAAGCCGGTTTGCGCCTGGGTTACGACTCGCGCGACGCCTGGGGCGACCCGCACCGAGGCTGGCTCAACGAGATCGAAATACAGAAAACCGGCGGACCACTGCCCGGTGACGGCGACTACTCGACCACCCACCTAGACCTACGCCGCTTCCAACCGCTGACGACCAACCAGACCTTGGTCCTCGCCGGCTTGCTGTCGTTGCAATCGGGCGAAGTCGGGCACAACCTGCCCGAATACATGGATTTCCACCTCGGCGGTGCCAATACTATCCGCGGTTATCAAATCGACGAGTTGGGCTCCACGCTCTTTGGCAAGAACCAGCTAATCGGCACCCTCGAATACCGTTTTCCGCTGCTGGCTAGCCGCGAATATATCCTAATGGGTTTAGCCGCCGACATAGGGCTTTCCGGCGCATTTTTTGCCGACACCGGTCTCGCCTGGAGCCACCGTCGATATTTTGCCGGGGACCGCCTGCAAACCGGCGTCGGTTTGGGGCTACGCCTGCTACTGCCCGCCGTTGATATGACCCGCCTCGACATCGGCTATTCCCCCAGCGGCGGCTGGCAAATCCACTTCGCCTCCTTCGCCAAAATGCGCGCACAACGGGCCCGTTTGCGCTGAGCGCATAAAAAAACCGGCCCCGTTAAAGGGACCGGTCAGGCATCCAACTAACGAACGCGAAACCCGGGTTAGTTGTGCGAAAACTCCATCAGTAACCCACCGCATTCGGCTTTCATTTTTTCTAGGGCTCTATTTCTCAACTGCCTTATCCGCTCGCGCGTGACGCCCATGGCATCGCCGATCTCCTCCAGCGTCTGCGGTTCGCTATTGTCGAGACCAAAATACGCGCGCACAATCTGACACTCGCGGTCGTCGAGCACGCCGAGGCAGCCCGTCACCGTATCGCGCATTTCGCTGTCGACAAAGCACTCGTCGATGGGAGCTTCATTGGAAGCAAAGACCTGCACCAGCGAGATTTCCTCGTCGGGAAAAGCCGGAGCATCCAAGGATACGTCCTGCTGACTCACTTCAAAGGCATTGCGGGTGCGCTCAGCGGAAATATCGACGCGGTCGGCGATCTCCTCAAACGTCGGCACGCGCCCCAATTGTTGCGCGAGGAAACCGCTCTCCTTCTCGATTTTCTGCAAGTCGTTGATCTGGCTCATTGGTGGCCGGGCAATCTTACCCTGCTCGGCTAGGGCCTTGAGAATCGCCTGGCGGATCCACCACACCGCATAGGTGATAAACTTAAAACCGCGGGTCTCATCAAAGCGTTTAACCGCTTCCATCAGCCCGATATTGCCTTCGGAAATCAGCTCGATTAACGAGAGGCCATAATCCTTGTAATCGCGTGCAACGCTGACGACAAAGCGCAAATTGGCAAAAACCAGGGCCTGACGCGCCTTTTCATTGCCCGCTTTGGCTAGCTGGAAGAACTCGACCTCTTTTTCGCGACTGAGCGGTTCGGCATCTTTGATATCCCGCCAATAAAGATCCGTTGAGGAGAATAAACCAGCCTTGTTGTGTATATCCATCACAAACCTCTTGTAATTAAAAAAAACATATTATAACCATTTAAATAATACATCAGTAACCCTTACGTTCACGTTAGGTTTAAATATAAAAAGCGCAGTGAACAGATGCAAATTTAATATTAGATGACCTTAAGACGGTTGGGGATTCAATCAGAAAGGGGGCGGCGGCGACTCTTCTTTTTTTCTGAGTGGCGTTTTTTGCCGTCGAGACGGCGGGCCCTGGCGGCACGTCCGGGTTTGGTCTTTCTGCGCTTGGGCGGCGGCGGCTTGATCGCCTCGGCTAACAATGCTGATAGCTTATCGAGACAATCTTCGCGATTGCGCCCCTGCGTGCGAAAACGCTCCGAATGGACGATCAGCAATCCCTCGCTGTTGAGCCGTGCGGAGAGCTTTTCCGCAATTCGTTGGCGTTGCAACGCGCTCAGGACCGCGCTTTGCGCAAAGTTGTACTGCAACTCGGCCCGGGTATTGAGCTTATTGACATTCTGTCCCCCAGGCCCCGAACTGCGGTTGAATTTGAAGCGCAACTCGGCCAACGGGATTTCTAGAATAGATGTGATATAGAGCGTTTCCATAAGATTGATGGGTTAAGGTCTGTGCTTTATAATAGTCTCCGCGGATAAAATAACTATACCACAACATAAATTTTCTCTGAGGAGATACAACAATGGCCCGTTATACCGCCGCCGTCGTCGGTTGCGGCTCGATCGGCAATGCCCACATGGAAGGCTACAATCTCGTCGACGATGTCGAAGTGATTGCCGTCGCCGACCCGATCGCCGCCGCCCGCAAGACCTATATGGACGAATACGGCATCGCGCAGGAATTCGAGACCGTCGAAGAAATGATGGAAAAGGCCAAGCCCGACATCGTCAGCGTCTGTACTTGGCATCTGTTGCACCCCGGCCCGACCGTCGCCGCAGCCAAAGGCGGGGCCAAGGCCGTCATCTGTGAAAAACCGATGGCCATCGGCATGGCCCCGGCCGACCAGATGGTCGACGGTTGCCAGGAGCACGGCACCAAACTGGTCATCAGCCACCAACGGCGCTTTACGCCCGGCTGGGAAAAAGCCAAGGCAATGCTTGAAGAAGGCGCGATCGGCACCCCGGTCTTCGTCACTAACAAAGTCGCCGAAGGCCTGACCAATTGGGGCACACATTCAATCGACGGCTCGCGTTTCGTGCTCGGCGACCCCAAAGCCGAGTGGGTGATGGGAGCGGTCGAGCGCCGTACCGACCGCTACGAACGCGACACCTTGGTCGAAGACGCCTGTATGGGGCTCGTGCATTTTGACAATGGCATCCAACTCTTTATCCAATCGGATCTCATGCGCGAAGGCGCGACCGCCGGCAGTTTCGAAATCCGTGGCAGCGAGGGATTCCTCAACGTCAGCGAGACCAAGGTAGAAATGATGAACGCCACTTCCAATGGCTGGCAGGATATCGACCTGGGCCTATCCAAAGACGACAAGGCGATCGGCGGCAATACCAACGCCGCCCAGGTACGCGAGCTAATCTCCTGGATCGAAGGCGATACCGATCATCATCGCAACGCCGGCACTACCGCCCGCGACACCGTCGAGATCATGATGGCCCTCTACGAATCGGCGCGACAAAACCACGTTGTCCGCCTGCCGATGAGCGAAAAGGGTTATCCGCTAGAGTTGATGGTCGCCGAGGGCAAGCTGCCCATCGAGGTCGAGGGGCGCTACGATATCCGCGGTTTTCTCAAACGCGAAAATATCGACGAGGCAAAATACAAGAAGCTCTGGGACGAGGGCATCGGCCATCACCAGATTATGCGCACGCTGCACGAAGAAATGCAGCAAAGCCAGAAGTAGAGCAATTCTGCCAATCCACGGAAACGGGATCAAGCGATGTATAAACCCTCCTACGACGGCGCCAATAAGAAAGTGCTCTGGCAAGAACTATGGCGCCACGAATTCGAAGCGGCGCTAGCCAATGACCCGGTCGTTATCATACCCATTGGTTCCATCGAACAACACGGGCCGCACTGTCCGATGGACGTCGACATCTCCGCCCCGTTTTACATGGCGGTGGAGGTAGCCAAGCGCATCGAGGATTTTCCCGTACTGGTCGCCCCGCCAGTGTGGTCGGGTTTTACGCATTACAATATGGGGTTTCCTGGCACCATCAGCCTGCGGTTGGAAACCTTCCAGAACCTGCTAATCGACGTCTTCCGCTCAATCCACGCAAATGGCTTCGAGCGCATCGTCTCGGTCAATGGCCACGGTGGCAACCACGCACCGTGCCGCGCCGTTTCTTGGGCCATAGCCGAAGAAGATATTTTCACGTTGAGTTTCTCCTGGTGGGATATGGTCGAAAAAGAATTGCGCGAGTGGAGCGCCACCGACGAAGGCGTCGGCCACGCCGGCGAATGGGAAACCTCGGTGCAACTGCACTTGCGCGCATACCTAATCGACCAGACCCGCCTCGCAGCCGACGACACCGGCACGCAGCCTTTCAAAGGCGAGCTAGCCTTCGCCGAGTTTGCAGAAAGGCACCGCGACACGGCCAAAGACACCGGCATTATGGGTGACGCGACGGTGGCCGACGCTGAGAAAGGCGCGCGGATTTTTGCACTCGCATGCGATCGTCTAGAAAAACTACTGCGGGAATATCGCGCATTACCGGTTAGGCATTATCGCGAATTCGGTAGCCACTGCACATAAAAAAAGCCGCATCGCTGCTAGGGTCTCGGCGAGACCCTAGCAGTGCGGCTGTAGTATAGCATGGATGCTAAATCGATCGCGTTTTAGGAGACGACCGATCGCGTGCTAAAGAGGATCAGGGTGGGTAGCCCTGAAGAGGAGGCCATTTGATCGATCGGGTAATCAACAAGGTTCGACTAAGAACTTGGTATCAAATAGTCTCTGGTAATATTATCGACGATGGGTGATAAAACTTTAGCACTAAGTATCAAGTTATATCAAGTAATTTGTAAGTTGTTATTTTTCAGCTACTTATTTTTTCCATTTTCTTCATAAAACCCAGCAAGATCCCAATCGTCAACCAAAAAACTAGCCCATTGAGCGGCAACCGCAACGGGTAACTCACTAGACTGTGAACCAGCATTGCCATGAGCATAGCTAACCCAGCCCATAAATAAGGCTGCATATCACACCAGGCCTTATGCAGCGTTCCCCAAACGGCTAAACCAATCAACGCTAAAAAAGCGCTCAAGCCCATCAAACCGCTTTCGGCCCACAAGTGCATATACTCGTTGTGGGCATAAGGCGTATCTTCTTCTTGCTGGGTCCAGACCAAACTTTGGAAATGCGCTTCCTCGCGACGCGCGTCGCGAAAAGCCGCAAAACGCTCCTGATAGGTCCCATAACCGAAACCTACCAAGGGCCGAGCACGAATCATATCCCAGGTCACTTGCCAAATAAAATAACGATGGTTGACCGTAAAATCGCGCACCTCAATTTGTCGGGTCACCGACACGACAAGCTGCCCGTCGGTGCCGGCAACCACGGGCACCTCGCTCTCTACATAGGGTTCAATAATATGGCGAGTGCTCAGTATTCGCTCCGACATCGTAACCGGCCCGTCGTGGCTTTTGATCACCGGCCGCTGCGACAAAAGCAGTGTCGTCGCGACAAGCGAAGACAACAGGGCGGCAAGTGGCAACCAAGCAATCATTATACGCCCCCGCCACATCCCGCGCGCAATGCCTACAACAACTATTAGAACTGCCGCTAACCCCGCCATCCATCCCCCGCGGCTTCCCGCCAACAGCATTCCCGCATAAATCGCACATGTGCCGATTGCTAAGACTATACGCGCACTAAGTGATTCCGCGCAGACAAAGGCCATTAAGGCCAAAGGCAAGGCACAGGCCGAAAAATTGCCGAGAAAATTGGGATTTTCGAAGAAGGATACGATACGCTCGCTGCCAAAGGGCGTAATCGCAGGCAGTGGGTCAAGATGATAATATTGCAATATCGCGTAAAAACCGGCCAAGGCGGCTGCAGCGAAGAACGTGGCGCCCAGCAGCCTGAGAGCCCCCCCATCTACCGCCAACCACGCACCGATGCACACAAGACCGCAATGTGTCGCCGGCAACCACAACCCGGACCAATCGGCACCTTCATTTACCGCAATCGAGAGCAGATTACTCGTCCCGACAACGACCAGCGCCACACTCACCTTACGAGAGAGAGGCCAATCGCGACGCTCCATACGCAAAAACGCGACACCGGCACCACACCCCGCGAGCCCCACCACCACTCCATAGGCCCATAATCGCGAATAAAGCGCGGGGTGAGCCAACAGCAACCCCACCCCACCTACCGCCAGGATCAGCGCCGGGATTAAACGGACATTCATTTCCCCGCCATCCCCATATTGACATTCCTCGGTCTCAACCGTATTTTTCCCTTCTTGAATTGCCGCATCCCCACGCCCGCTTGATTCAAGCGGGGCCGTGTTAAAAAGGAGTTACCGCCATCGCTAAGTTTCGCAGCACTCGCAGAGAGGCCGTAGCCAAACTCAAGCCCGAAGATATTGATTATAAGCGGCTCGACGTCTTGGTCAAGTTTATTACGCCGACCGGCAAAATCGAAGCCGCCCGGCGCACCGGTGCCAGCCGCAAACAGCAGACCCGCGTCGTCCGCGCCATCAAGCGCGCTCGTTTTCTGGCGCTCGTCCCCTACACCATCGACGACACCCGCTAGTCCGCCCCGTTTCACTTCGATGGCCGCGATAGGACTAATCGAAACACGCGGCCTCGTCGGAGTCATCGAAGCGGCCGACGCGGCGGCTAAGTCCGCCCAAGTCGAACTTCTCGGCATCGAGCAAATCGGTGCCGGGCTCGTTTCGGTGCGCTTCAGTGGCGAGGTCGCCGCCGTGCAAGTGGCGGTACAAGCCGGCGTGCAAGCTGCGCTCAAGGTCAGCGAAGTTATCAGCCATCATGTGATCCCCGCCCCCCACATAGATCTCAAAGACCTGCTCCAAGGCCAACCTCCGGCTCCTGTCGCCTCACCGCAACAAACCGCAGCAACTACCACACCCTCCGACCCAATAGAATTGCACGATTTGCCCGTCGCCCGTTTGCGCCAACTCGTGCGCCAACTGCCCGACTCCGCACTCAAGGGCCGACAAGTCTCACGCGCCAACAAACAGGCGCTTATCGACGAACTGCGCCGCGCCGGGTCCTCAGGCGCCTAACTATACGAGGTCTCTACCCCCATGGACACTCTTTGGAACAATCTCGTAAAAGGCCTACAAGAAGGTGCGCTCGCCGCCGCCGATAAAGCTGGGGACCTAACACGCGTCGCCCGGGCCCGGCTTGATATCGCCGCCGCCAAAAACCAACTCAACCGCACACAAGCCGAACTAGGCGCCACAGTCCATAAACTGCTCGAAGCCAGTGCGGACCCGGCCACCGACGCACAAGTGCTGGCGCTGAGCCAACAACTCAAGACGCTGGATGCGGAACTTATCTCCTGCGAGGCGTTCTACGGGGCGCTGCAAAACGAGTTGGCCGCCGGGACAGAACAAACAGACAAGATCGCTGAAGCCGAGCGAACGGATCAAGAATCTATATAAGCGGGAGCAAAATAAGCGGGAAGTAATGCAAATCGGTCGAAGCCATCGCCCGACCCTATCTCACATCTACTGTATTATTCGGTCTTTTTCTTGACGCGAATTTTTTTGCCGTCGACGATGCGGTAATACTGGCCGTCCTTGGTCCGGAAGAGTTTACCTTCCTTCGACTTCTCCGGTTTGGCCACCTCGTTTTGGTCCTTAGCGACCTTCTTTTTCTTCTTTGGCGGTGTTCCATCCGAGTCCATCGGCAAATCGTCGACGTCCTCGTCTAAGTCTTCGGGTACGTCATCGTCATCTATAAAGGCGGCAAAAGCCTTTTGCTGCTCTTCCATCTCGGCCTTCTGCTGCTCAGCGACCTCCAGAGCAGAAGGCTGTGGCCAGTCTAGGAAAAAATCCTCCACCGCCACATTTAGCAAAGTGCCCTTGAGGTAGCGCTCAAAGGTCGTGGCGACGATATGCGCGTCGAGGATATCGATTTCGGGATCATCTTCGCGCAACCACAATTCCACCACTTCGTGCAGGAGCAACGCATCGAGCAAAGAAAATTGCTCGCAACCACCAGCCCCCTCCGCGTCGGCGTCCCAATTCTCCAACACCTCGCGCACATCCATGACCAGATGTATCGCCGAGTCCCGCTCGTAGGCCACGGTCTTGCTCTCCGCGAGATCCACCAGATCGGTGCTGCGCACATCCAGAAACGGGTGCCCGATAATCTGGAAAGGCGTCTCGTTGGTGGGGCTGAGCCGATCGGCCAACGTACGCCCGACCTGGGCCGGTTGGTTGACGATATAATCGAGCAGGGTATTTTCGTTCGGCGACCAGATATCGACAAGCTTCTTGGCCTGAATCCGCAGGATCGCCTCATAGTTTCCTTCGTCCTCGGGTTCGAGAAAGATCGCCTCGATCTTGGCCTTCTTCTCATTTGGCCCGTCGGCAGCGCGAAACTTGAACGCGCCGAACCGTTGCAAAATGGCGACCCGGCTACGCATATCCGTCGGCGCGAAATCGAGTATCGCCTGGAAATACGTCACCACCCCGTCTTCGACGGTCCAGGTGCGAAATTCAGCGGGATGGCGTTTGAGCGAGTCCATCTCGTTGTAGATCCGGTTGACGATTTCGGCGTACTCGCCCTCATGCGTCACGTGATCATAGAGGACCAGCGGCGTGCCTTCCGTTTCTTCGGCAGCAAATATGACATTTTCATCCGGCGGCGTTCGGCGTCCGTACCAAGCACGAAGCCCCGGTTTTCTTTCGCTCAAAAGACTAACTCCGATATGCGCTGCAAAGAGCCAACATCAAGTTTAGATGATATCAAATTTGACCATGAACTTAAAATAAGCAAGCCTGCCCATAGTATCAAGGCGAATCCCATACGCGCAAGCCAAAGCGACTCAAATAGATAGGTATATGCTGAAACAGGGGGTTAGCCACTTCAAGGGCACGTAATAAAGCCCTTTTTTGATCCGACTCGGCCCCCATTAACAACGTCAACGACCCTCCATCGCCGCCCGCGCCATTCACCTTCCAGCCCAACGCCCCATGTGCCTGCGCCAATTCGATCACCTGGTGCGCCTCTGCGCTAACCAGATCTGGATGCAAACGAGCTTGGGCTTCGGTATTCTCAATCATAGCCCGTCCCAAGGCCGCCAAGTCGCCGGCATAGACCGCATCGCGCGACTTCGCCGCCGTCAGACGCAGATCCTCCAGCTTCACATTGTCGGGCGCAACGCCTTCCAGATCCGCGATCACCGTCTCGTGTACATCTGATGAGCTGTGCGACTTACCGAGGAAAACCAAGGCCAACCGTCGCTCCAATTCCCACCAGGTCGCATCAGGTATATGCAACTGCGATACGGAGGCGTGCGGATATTGATACATTTCGATATAGTTGATGCCGCCAAAGGCCGAGCAGAGCTGATCCTGGATGCCACATTGTTGCCCGAGCATCTCGGTCTCTATTTTCTGGGCCGTCTGTGCCACCTCGTAGGGCGTCATCCTTCCCGGGGTCAACAAATCGAGCGCACCGATCAACGCCACAGTCACCGCCGCCGAAGTCCCCGTCGAGGCACCTGCCGGTGCCTCCGAATAAATGCCCACCTCAAAAGCCACATCCTGCGGCACCTTCATATATTCGACGGCCGCCTCCAACAGCGGATGGTGGCTCCACTCGCGATTGCCCAGTTCGACCGAAAAACGCTCGCCGAAATTCTCGGCGTGGATAACGATGCGGTCCTCGACCTGGTCGCGGCGAAAGATCTTGAGCTGGGCTTCGGCATAGGGGTAGACGCCGATATTGAAGATCGCGCCGTATTCGGCGAACCAAGTATCGGTCCAACCCCCGTTGTCGCAGATGCGAATCGGAGCGACGCTGTTGATAATGCGTAAAGGTTCGGGCATAAGTTTCATCTTCTCTCGTATATCGGTCCACAATTATAGCTTCATTAGTTATTTCGCGTCAACTATATGGGTTGATCGCCACCGCCGGACACCGTATCATACCGATAGCCCCAACATAGAGAGGATATCTCATGCCCGTCCCCCATACAGACGACCGCGACTGGTCCGCCCTTTCCACTAGCCAACGCATCCGCCAGCTCGAAGTCGAGGGGTATCTAGTCATGCCCGACCTCCTCGACCCCGACCATCTCACCCGGCTTAAAGCCATCACCACCACTTTTAAGACCACAGCCGTCGACTATAGCGAGAACCAACGCGGCCGACCCAATATCCAGTTCGAAGGCGGCGAGATCACCCAGCTCATCGGCCATGCCCCCATACTCAAATTCCTACGCCAACTCTTTGGCGACGAGATCATCTTTATGCACTACGGTTACGCCCGCTCCGAGCCCGGTCATCCGGGCATCAGCCTGCACACCGACGGCCAACCCTACGGCTCCAAAATCTTCGGCTTCGAGGGTTCTTGCCCGGTATTAGTGCGGGTGCTCTATTATCTCGACGATCTCACCGCGGAAGTCTCGCCCTTCCGCGTAGTGCCTCGCTCCCATCTTAGCCTACACGCCGACGCCAACCCCTACAAACGCTATACCGGCCACCCCGAAGAAGTGATGGTCCCTGCGAAGGCCGGTTCCGCGGTACTCATCCACCACCGCGTCTTTCACGGCAACTTTCCCAATGTCGGCGATTATGCCCGCGAAATGCTGGCTATCGCCTATCGCCCCGCCTGGGCCGGACCCGTCGCCGATATCAGCCCATGGAAAAAACAAGAGCTCGACACCCTACCCAACGACATCCGCCCCCTCTTTCAAGACCGCAATACCCGCCACTGGGACTACGCCAGCGGCAATAAACCCCACAATATGTCCGCTGAAGCGCCGGGTATCGACCCCAGCCGTTGGGAACGCTACTAATATGCATCGCATCAGCCGAGAACACATCGCCTATCGAACCGACAAAAGCCATCCGCCCGTTTTGGAAATTGATCCCGGGGACAGGGTCACCCTGGAAACCTTCGACGCCCGCACAGGCACGATCCAAAGCGATGCCGATCTCTTAGACCACCCCCACCCCGACGGCGCCAACCCGACCACTGGCCCCGTCTACGTGCGCGGTGCCGAACCGGGTGACGCGCTCGTAGTCGATATCGAAAAAATCGACCTGGCACCCGAGGGTTTTCTCGCGGTAAAAGCAGGCGAGGGCCTCTTGGCGCATCTGGCCGATCGTTATGCCACCCGCATGGTGCCGATCGAAAACGGCATCGTGCATTTCGGCGACCTGCGCTTTCCCGCCAACCCGATGCTCGGCGTTATCTGCACAGCCCCAGCCGGTGAAGGCATCAGTACTTCTTTCGCCGGACCGCACGGCGGCAATATGGACAATAAATATTTGATGGAGGGCAGTCGCATTCACTTACCGGTCTACGTACCCGGGGCGCTGTGGTCTCTGGGCGATGTGCACGGCGCAATGGGCGACGGCGAAATCACATTTATCGGTTTGGAAATCTGCGCTGAAGTAACCGTGAGAGTCGACATCGAAAAAAATACTGCGCCAAAACGCCCTCTAATCGAAACCCCAAGCCATTGGATCACCACCGGCGAACACCTCGATCTCGGCCAAGCCGCACGCATCGCCGCCGAGCAAATGCTCGAACTAATACAGGCTCGTTCGAACCTCAGTTTCACCGATGCCTATATGCTAATGAGCGCCGCCGTCGACGTACAGATCTGCCAGTGTTGCGAACCGGGTGAATTTCCCACGACGGCCAGAGCAGTGATGAGTAAGGAGGTCATAGGCTAAGAGTACGCCAACGATGCCCCAAGCCTGCCATCTCCTCTTGTTTTCCTTCCCCCTCCCTTTCCTTCTCTTTCCAGGCCATGTTCAAACCTACTAAGGTCTGTTCAGAGGCTTTCTCAACGCGGCTTGTGGTCCCTGATTTTGCAGGATTGCAAAATCGGAAAAGATCACCCCTCGGAGCCTCGCCGAAGCAAGGCGAGAATGAGCGTTGGGAAAGCCCCTAAACAGACCGCCGACAGCCGACATCACCGCCTAACGCGTAAACACCGTCCCTCGCACATAAGACCCTTCCTCCGAAGCCAAAAAAGTAAGGACCCGCGCCACGCCCACCGGATCCCCCAAACCGGCGTTCTTCTTCGCCTCCTCCGGATCGCGCCCGTCCTTCTCCGCCCCTTCGGCCACATTCGCCAACTTAAGCGGCGTCGCGATGCCGCCCGGACAAATCACGTGCAAGCGTACCCCTTGCGGCCCGACCTCGCTTTCGAGCTTGAAATGCAGACCGTGCTGCCCGGCCTTGCTCGCCGCGTAGGCGTAGGACGAGGACCCGCCGCGCACACCAGCGCCCGACGCGATAATCAGCAGCACCGATTCGCCGGCCGCCGCCAATAAGGGCGTCGTGTATTTGGCCGATAGAAACGTGCCTTTCAAATTAGTATCGAGCGTCGCGTCCCACTCCTCCATCGACAACTCCTCAATCGTCTTAAACGCGCCTTTCAAAACCCCGGCGGCGAACACCGCCACGTCGATGTGCGGCGTGGCTTCTTTTACCTGGGCAATCGCCGATGCGACGCTCTCTTCCGAACGCACGTCCGTCGCGTAAAAACACGCCCTGCCGCCCGCCGCCTCGATTTTGGCCACGGCGGCCTGACCTTCCTCTTCGTTGTAGTCCACGATATGGACACGCGCGCCTTCTGTGGCAAACAACTCGGCCGTCGCACGGCCGATGCCAGTAGATCCGCCGGTGACCAACGCCTCTTTGTTTTCTAATTTCATAGTAAAACCTCCCTAGGTATTTGTTGTACTACTTAATATTTTGACATAGCTAAAAAAACATGCGGCTGACAAAGCATCTAAGGCAACCAGATCCGCAAAACCTCGCCTTCGTGCCCCGCCCCGAGCAACATCCTACCATCGGACTGCTGCACCGCCGCGATATTCGTCGAGAGACGGCCGCCCAATTCGACTTCCCAATCGACCCGTGTGCCAAACGAGGTCCTTTCGATCGCGCCTAAGCGCTCAAAATCGTGCGTCGGCACTAAAAGCTCCACGATACCGTCACCATCGAAATCCCCGGCCAGGCCCATGTCGAGGTTGCGCGAGTCCAACTGGTGGGAACTGAAGCCGTCTAATTGCGTCACGACATCGAGGACCGCATCGCGACGGCGGTAAAATTCGACGATGCCGTCGATATGCGGCGTGCGCACCACCGCGATTTCCGCCACTTCGTCATCGGCGAAAGTAGCAACTGCCAGTTGGTGACGCCAGCGAAAGCCCTGCCCGATCGGCACGCCGATGGCCAGCGGTAAACCACCGGCGGTGAAAACGGCGATGCGCGCACCCTCTGCCGCATTGCTTAGGGTCGCCACGATCTCGCGCTCGCCGTCGCCGTTCAAATCGACCCATAGCGGCGCGATGCCTTCCGCTACGGGTTCAAAATTGACCTGCAATACTGCCCGCAATCCTCCATCGGTCTCGACCAACACCGCGCCCTGGGCCTCCAGATCATCGCCCAATACGGCGTGTTGGTAGCGGGTCGTCGGCCGATTGTAGATCAACAGGCGTTCGTTCTCGTCTACCAGGATACGGGCATCGGGCAAAGGGTCGATGGACAGGCGCTCGCTGCCTGACCCCGACAACAGGACCAAATCGCCGCCTGCAGTGAGATAGGCCAACCGGTCATCCGAAAGTAAAACCGGAGGACTCAAGACCGATGCCTCCCCGTCGACGATATTGGCCAAACGCGGACGCAAATCCCCCTCGATCGCCAACACCGGCGGCATTCCCACGGGCAGCCTCGCCTCGGCTAAAGGCACCGGAGCACTGACCCCGTCGACAATGCGAAAGGTGGCGACGCGGCCATCCTCTAAAGCCACCATCCAGACGCTGCCATGCCCCGCGGGCGCGGCCACGACCCAACGCGGCACACCGTCCAACGCAATGTCCAATGTCGTTGCCGCAGGCACATTGCCTGCCCCGGCGGCCAGGCGATTGCCGTCGGCCCGATGATGCGTATAACCCACGGCCGTCAGGCCCATCATCGCGGCCTCACCATCGACCACTTCTTCAGACGGCGCGGCGGTCCCACCATCAACCGGTGTTGCATCTACTGGATCCGGGTCGGCAACCACCGGCGGCGTTTTCGCCTCGACGACCGGCTCGACCGGAGTACCCCCACCACATCCCAACAAACTCGCGCAAAGCAACGCGAGACATAAAAGCAATAACTTCATCGTGTCGCCAAATCCCCTTCGTGCTGTTGTTCGTTATATACTCTTTCCCGAGAATCTGCGACCGCATCGGGCACCAACCGCAATGCGCCCCAGGCCAATGCCGGCACAATCAACGCATCATCTAGCGGATACCGATCAATGGTCTATCATCGGGGATAAGATCAATCGGGCTCAACGTATAGGCAACCACGAGACCAAACAATAGCTTAGCCGCCCAGGGAGTCCGCTTATCACTGAGCACCAACCAACACACCGCGAATTCACGCCGTAAAAAATTAGCCGCCGCACGCAATCGTTCACGCACGATCGCTACCCTCCTACTTGCACTTCAATAGCAACCCGCGCCGCTTGCGGATCAAAGGCAGCATAGGTTTCCATCCCTTCGCGCCAGAAAGTGCCACTGCGAAAATCGGCGCGCCGGCCCGCTTTTGCCAAAGGGCGACCGTCCACGGAAATCTCGGCGACTTCAATATCGGTAAAATGCAAGGTCAATTCGGGTGCGCAAACGGGTAGGTCGAGCTCGACCTTGTTATCATTCACCTCAACACGCGCCATCTCCCGTGCACAGGCATAGGTAGTAATCTCGCTGCAGGTGCGCCAACGCGTCCATTCACCGCGCGGATCTCGCTCGCGCAGACGGCTAACCACTTCCTTGAAAGCGTTGAACCCGCCACGGTCCTCGTCGTGCATTCCGTAAAAGCCCTGCCAGTGGCTGCACAAAACGACCGGCTGCCCCGCGTCGATCAGCGCGGGCAACCGGCCCCCTTGCAAATCGGCCTCGATATAGCGGTCCGCGCTCACCTCGCCATAACCGGTCCACGAACCGGTCCAGTCGTTGGTACTGGCGATAATCTCACCCGTAGCCGTGCCCTGTTCCCGGTTCGCGTACCACACCGGAGTCTCCACCGCAAGCCCCGCTTCGATGCGTTGGAAAAAATAAGGTAGTGGATTACCCGTCACCGCACGCACCGCCTCGCCGGCCACTTTGGCATAATACTCAAGTGTTCTGCCGCCGAAACCGCCGGGCGAAGTCACCCCTTCCGGCGTCAAACCCACATTCACCAGAATCTCACAAGCCCGGCTGATATAGCGAAAAACTCGCTCCTCCTCTTCAACGGGCAATGTCGCCCAATCGTATTGCTCCCAGAGCCCTTCGGGCAGCGGCACGCAAGTATCCGGGTCAACGACAAAGGTATGCGTCATCATTTCGGGCGTGATGTCGAAATTCGGCGTGATCAACTCGCGGCACATCGCCAACCAGCTCTCCTGTTGCGCTCGGCTAAAAAGCGGCAAACCCTCATCGATACGCCCCAGTGCCGCCGGACAGGGCACGACGCTGTATTTGCCCCGGACCCCGTGTTCGAGACACCACTCGGCAAACTCGCGTGTAAAGGATTCGGGATGAACCACAGGCACGTCTTGCCAACGCCGGTTTTCGCCGTCGGCGAGATTGCGGTCGCGAATAAAGAAGTAGTTGAGATTGAGCAATAGCGTCGAGTCGTCGAGAATAATCGACAGCGGTACTCGGTCTAGCGCATAACGGGCTATTTCAACATCCATCTATTGGCTCCTCGCCCGCAATGGGCCATCGCCCGATGTTGCAAAAACACCGCGACGAGATATTTTCTTAGGGCGTGTGTAAACATTCGCCCCGAGCGCAAGCCTCGGCGAGGCCCTGTGACTTTCTTAGACCGCTCCTAACGCAACTCGTTCGTTTAGGCTATTGATGACCAACAACCGCAAACTTGCCGTCTGGCTGCTCACCGTCTCGACCCTTATCATCGTGCTCATCGTCTATGGTGGTTGGGTCCGACTGACTCGTTCGGGCTTATCCATCGTCGAATGGAATGTCGTCACCGGCGTCGTTCCGCCGCTGGGGGCCGACGCCTGGGAAAGCGAATTCGCCAAATACCGCCAGACGCCCGAATACCAGATCGTCAACTTCGGCATGCCACTCGAAGAATTCAAGTTCATTTATTATATGGAATTCGGGCACCGCTTACTTGGCCGAATAACGGGCCTGCTCTTCGTGGGGCCCTTGTTCTATTTTCTCTTTCGACGAACCATTCCCCGCACCCATATCCCGAGCTATCTGGGCATCGGCCTGCTCTTTGCGCTCCAGGGCCTGGTCGGCTGGTTGATGGTCAAGAGCGGTTTGAGCGACCGGCCACAGGTAAACCACCTGCGACTGACCCTGCACCTCAGTTGCGCCCTGGCCCTGTTAGCCGCTTGCCTGTGGCGGGCCTTCGACTATTTGTCATCGATGTCTTTCCCACCCAACCTATCGCGCACCACCCGCCGACTCTGTGCCGGATTATTCGTCAGCATCTGTCTGCAAATCGCCACCGGTGGTTTGGTCGCCGGCCTCAAGGCCGGCCATGTATCGGATACCTTCCCCAAAATGTTCGGCGTCTGGCTACCACAGGGCTTGTGGGCAATGCAACCGCCGCTGGCAAATCTGTTCGACAACGCCGTCACGATCCACTTCCAACACCGTTTCTTCGCCTTCGCGGTACTGGCGCTGGCCATTGCGCTCTTTGCCGTAGCCCGCAACGCCGCCCCGCTGAAAAATGGGAGATATTTGCTGCTTGGCTTGCTCGGCGTGCAAATCGGCTTGGGGATCGCCACAGTCCTCTTGCACGTACCTTTGGGTTTGGCCTCTCTGCACCAAGCGGTGGCGGTCGCACTCTTCGTCACCAGCCTCTTCCTATGTCATCGCGCTTACGGGTATCCGGAGACGAGCGCAAATACGACATAGAACGCAAAAGGCCTATCCCTTATTCGGAATACAAGTCATTCGCCACCAAAAAACCATGCAAGCCCCTGACAACATTGCCCTCCATCAACAGATAACCCCGGCCATTGGGATGCACTGAGTCGAACATCAGCTCTTCTTTCCACCAGATATCCTCAAAGATATACTCGACGATCGGCAGCCCGAATTCGTCCGCCAACGCCAACAGCATCTGGTGATAAGCCAACGCCTCCGCCTTCTGATCCTGTAGGCGATGGCCCGGCGGCGTATGGTCGATCATATCGGGATGGGAAAAACTGAGCAGCGCCACAGCAACGCCGGCGCGACGGAAACGATCGATTATCATCACGAGATTGGCGCGGGCGTCAGCCACCAGCACCTCTTGGAACAGGTCGTTGGCCCCCAACTCGACCAGCGCCAGCGCCGGATCATGCGTCAACGCCTCGGTCATCCGCAGGAAACCGTCCCGAGTCGTCGCCCCAGGCACACCGAGATTGACCACCGGCAGTTTCAGGCGCGACGCGAGCGTTGCTGGATAGGACGAGTCGGGCAGCGCGCAGTCGCGGTCAAAGGGAAAGACCTTGCAACCCGCACCAAAACCGAAGGTCAGGCTCGTACCCAACGCCACGATCGTCTGCCCCTCGAGCCATTGCACCGCCCCCTGACGCTCGACGGCAAGTGGGTTGTCCGCCCCCTCATCGCCACAAGCCACGCACAAAAAAGCGATTAATAATACTACGCGCTTCACACCAACGATCTTTTCATCCGCGCGATACGAGCGCAGGATTCGTCGATGCGCTCTTCGGTGATCCTCCCCGTCTCGACGAGCTGGCGGATGAAAGCGCAGGCACGCGGCACGGCGTCTTCCTCGTAAAGCGTGTTATTGGCCAACATCATAATGTCGACACCCGCCGCGATCGCCCGCTCGATCGCGGTTTCGAAGCCATAGTGGTTGGCGATCGCTCCCATCCGCATATCATCGGTAATCACAACCCCATCATACCCCAACTCGCCGCGCAAAAGCCCGCCGATCGCGGCCTGCGAGAGCGTCGCGGGGAAATCGGGATCGATGTGCCGGTTAAAAACATGCGCCGTCATAACCGCGTCGGCCAGGCCCGCAGCGATCAGCGCCGTATAGGGCTCAAGTTCAACGCGTGACCAACTCCCGGTGACATCGACCAGATCCATATGCGAATCATCCGCCGCCGAGCCGTGGCCGGGGAAGTGTTTGAGCGAGCAGGAAACGCCGTGTTGGTGATGACCCTCGATAAAGGCCTGCGCGTGACGTGCTACCTCGGCCGGGTCAGCGGAAAAACAACGGCCAATGCCACCAATCACCGGACTCTGCGCGTTGAGGTTGAGGTCGACCACCGGCGCCAGATTCCAATTGAAACCGAGATGCACCAGTCCCTCGGCCGTCTCGGCGGCGGCGCGGCGCGTCTGTTCCGGGGTGCCGCTCGCTCCCAAAACCTGCGCCGAGGGCAATGCAGGAAAATTCACCGCCTCACGCAAACGCCGCACTTCGCCACCCTCTTGGTCGACGGCCACTAAGAGCGAATGACCGCCAGCCTCCTGCAAAACGCTGATCAGTTTCTGCACCTGTGCGACCGATTCGATATTGCGCTCGCTCGACGAGAGCGGCACGTCGTAATCGAAAAGCACTACCGCGCCAAGATGGTGCTGGCGGATATCGCGGATAACGGGGTGCTCGGGGCCGACCGCTAGGCCGCGAAAACCCGCCATCAGCATTTGACCAATTTTAGCTTCTAATTTCATCGTTTAATCTTTGTTTCGACGCACAAAGGAGAGCCCACCAAAACCGCTGATAATCGCCATATAATAGCCAAATTCATACCACCAACCCGTGTTATAAGCCTCGTAAATGCGTATGTCCGGAGAGAAAAAACCGATCACCAATGCGATCGGCGAGATCCAACCGTGCCAAATGCCAGAAAAGAATCCCGCTGGATCGAGCTCATTGTTCATACCATCGCCGGGCAAACACCCCCCGACTGCTAGCAATAAGAACAGACCGCAAAACCAGCGTCGCATCAGACGGTCTTATAGCGATTGGTAATCTGAGTCTCTACCGTCCCATCGGCCGCGATCCGGCGCACCGCAAGCGAGATGCGATTATCCCCATCTAGGGCCTGCCAGAAGTCGGCGGGATCACCGTCGAGCGGCAAGAGATAGGGCGTGCCGGAAAACGAGGGCAGCGGGTTGCCATCGCCGGCGTATGTGGTAATGGCATAACCATAACCTGGCTCGATGCTGTCAAAGCGAAAGAAATGACGTTCGCTTTGCTCGGCATCAAAGGGGCTGGCCTTAAGAATCGACAACCAGACTTGTTCAGTGTCCAGATCCAGATAACCCGAGATGCGCGGCGTATAGTTGGGTGCGTCCGGTTCATGCAACCAGCGGTCCAAGCTCTCGGCGAACCCGCGCCCAGCGGCAAAAGCCTCGTATACATCGTCGGTCTGAACCCCGTTGGTAACAATATAACGCCGGCCGCAAACCCGCATGGCGTTGTAGATAATCAAGGACGGATCGTCCACTTTGGCCGGATCGGCCGCTTGGGTGCGCAGAAGATCACCTTCGCCGACAAAAATGCGATTGCGGCTATGCTCGCTGCGTCCCATGATCCAATAGACCTGCACCCAACCGCCCGCGGCGTCCCGACCAATAACGATACCCCGGCCCGGATAGGGGTTTTGCTGCAATCGCTCGCGCAGATTGGCCGCGGCTTGTTCGGTCATCATAACAGCATTCCTTCCATTATTCGCTAGGTACCGAAATAGTATAGGGCAACACAATGAGTAACGAAAGCACGACGGCGCCCACTATATCGTAGAGCGGAGACCGTCGGCCAATGCGCAGCCTGGGCTTAGTTCTTACGGTGCCTGTCCTCGACGGAAATATAGCTTATCGGCGGAGTGTGTTTTTTAAAATGTCGGCGGGTCTGCGGCGTGAGCGCA
>Ga0233433_10001290_pt1 | contig 24221 bp, 23 predicted proteins | sample SI_122_August201_5_FD_179868 | JGI IMG/M metagenome (GOLD analysis project Ga0233433, IMG submission 179868) | Seawater microbial communities from Saanich Inlet, British Columbia, Canada - SI_122_August2016_100_MG | ecosystem: Environmental > Aquatic > Marine > Inlet | place: Canada: British...
AAGTTTGGCTGATGTCGAAATTATTGAGCTCCAGACTATCCCTGATGATACGGGAGAGCTTGTGATAATGGAAAGTGGTGACGGTCTCGGAATGTCCATTGAGCGCGTGTTTGTCGTTTCTGACACCAAAGGCACCACGCGGGGTTGCCATGCTCATAAAGAGTGTGCGCAGATATTAATTTGTCTCAATGGAACTTGCAAGGTTCTTTGTGATGATGGTGAAAACCGGAAGTCATTTGAGCTGAAAAAATCGAATCAGGGGCTTTTTCTCCCACCGACTATCTGGGCGGAGCAACGCTTTACTGAGGATCAAACCAATTTGTTAGTGCTTTGTGATCATTTTTATGATGAAAGCGATTATATTCGAGATTATGAGGTTTTCAAAAATTTCAGAAAAACTCGCGGGAAGCAGGTCCCGATAAAATGAAGATTGTCGTCACTGGAGCTCTTGGTCATATAGGGTCCTATTTAATCCGGGATTTCCCCCAAAGAGTGCAGGGTGCGGAAATATTAATGATTGATAATCTGTCGACCCAGCGATATGCGTCCCTGTTTAACTTAGGACATTCTGCGAACTACCGTTTCGTTGAGGGGGATATTCTAGGAATGGATCTTGCCCCCCTGTTGGAAGGGGCTGCCGTCATACACCTTGCGGGGGCAACTGACGCAGCTGGAAGCTTGAAGAATAGGAAAGCAATTGAAGAAAACCTGGGGCTTACAAAAAGAGTGGCCGAGGCCTGCATAGAATCTGGTGCGAGTATGTTGTTTCCATCAACTACCAGTGTGTACGGGACCCAAGCGGACAAGGTGGACGAGGATTGCCGACCGGAAGACCTTAAACCACAGAGTCCTTATGCTGAAACCAAGTTGAGAGAAGAAGAACTTTTGCAGGAGCTGGGAGCGTCCCGTAATTTGCGTTATGTCATTTGCCGACTTGGGACAATCTGCGGAACCTCACCTGGAATGCGCTTCCATACAGCGGTGAACAAATTTTGCTGGCAGGCGGTTATGGGGCAGCCTGTAACAGTGTGGCGGACGGCTTATGAGCAAAAACGCCCTTATCTTGATCTTTTTGATGCGGCGCGTGCCATCGAATTTATTGTTCGTAAAGATTTGTTTGATAGAAGGATTTATAATGTGTTATCTGTCAACTCAACGGTGCGTGAAATTGTGGAAATAATCCGCAGATTCATACCTGACCTTCAAGTTGAATCCACAGAATCAAAAATCATGAATCAGTTGTCTTACGAGGTCAGCAATCAACGTTTCAGAAACCTCGATTTTGAATTCAAAGGCAGCTTGGAAATTGGCATTCGTGATACGATCGAACTGTTGAAACCGTCGAAGCCTGATGAAAGTATTGCCTAAAGAGCTTCTCGAGGCCTACCAAAAAAGAAATGTTCTCGTAACGGGTGCTGGTGGGTTTGTCGGTTCTTCGTTGGTAAAGGCGTTAAGTGAGGTAGATTGCACCATTTACCGATTGGCGCGCGGATCGCTTGAGCCTGTTTCAGGGAAAGCCCAAGTGCAGGACCGGGCTGGTGATATGGAAAAGCCTGACACTTGGTGTGACATCATTCCAAAAGTCGATACCGTCTTTCACTTTGCGGCTCAAACAAGTACTTATGTCGCGGCGGAGAATCCTTTGGCGGATATGCGTGTCAATGTAGGAGGGATGATTCATTTGCTGGAGGCTCTCCGTAAAGCCGGGGCGAAACCAACTATTCTCTTCTCTGGTACTGTGACTCAAGTGGGAATGCCTGAGGATTTGCCGGTGGATGAATCGTTTCCCGATGTGCCTGTCACGCTTTACGATTTGAGCAAGCTAACGGCAGAGCGTTATCTGAAATATTATTGTGGTGAAGAATGGATTCGTGGAGCTTGTCTGCGCTTATCAAATGTCTATGGCCCCACCCGTGTTTCTTCAAAGGAAGATCGTGGGATTTTGAATAAAATCGTCCGTATGGCTCTGGCAGAGGAGCCGTTGTCTGTATTTGATGGCGGGAAGTTTATGAGGGATTATATTTTTATTGATGATGTGGTCGCGGCATTCTTATACGCGGGTGCGAATGCAGAAAAAATAAACGGCCGCCATTTCGTAATCAGTAGTGGAAAAGGAGTTACTCTCAAAGAGGCTTTTCAAACTGCCGTGGATCAAGTTACCCGGAAGACCGGGAAAAAGATGACCATCGCCGATAGGGATCGGCCTCCTGGATTTTCTCTCATCGAAACACGTAATTTTGTTGGCAACCCATCTGCATTCATCGAGGCGACAGGTTGGCAACCCAGGTTTTCGCTGGAAGAAGGGCTTTCTTGCACAGTGGATTCTATTGCCGCAGCTGACTAAAATGCCCTTTGTTTGCCAGAGAAAATATTTGCCTCTGCGGAGCATGAAGGCTGAGGAAAAATATCGCAACTACTGCCTCCGGCGGGCTCGCTGGTCAAAAGTAATTTTCAGAGGTGCCTCTTGATTATTTCAGATAAGGATAAGGAGAACACATGCCCCAGTGTCTGACCTGTAAGAGTAATTACGAGCCTTTTATTTCATTTGGGAAAATGCCCATTGCCAATGGTTTTCTGACTCCAGACCAGTTTGATGATGAATATTTTTTCGAAATGAAAGTAGGGTTTTGTGCCAATTGTAAAATGGTCCAACTGGCAAATCAGCCAGACAGGGAGCGGATGTTTCACCAGAATTATGCCTTTTTTTCATCTACATCTTCGCGCATGGCCTTGCATTTCAAAGAATTTGCCGACTCGATTAAACAAAAATATCTGCCGTCTGCAGATGCGTTCGTGGTGGAAATTGGGAGCAATGATGGGATCATGCTGCAAAACTTCGCCGAAAAAGGGATTGCGCATTTGGGTATTGAACCTTCTGCTAATGTTGCAAAGGTTGCTATCCAGAAGGGCATAAAAACGACCTCTGAGTTTTTCGATGAAGAGCTCGCTGGCAAGATTGTTGTAGATCATGGGAAAGCCGATGCCATATTAGCTGCCAACGTAATGTGCCATATCCCCTGTTTGCATTCAGTTGCGGCCGGTGTGAAAATTTTATTGAAGCCCGAAGGGGTTCTGGCTTTTGAAGATCCATATTTGGGGGATATTATTGAGAAAACCTCCTACGACCAAATTTACGATGAACATGCCTTCTATTTTTCTCTGGAGTCTGTCAGCCACTTATTTGAACAGTATGATTTGGAAGTTGTAGACACGATACATCAAAATGTTCATGGTGGTTCTATGCGGTATGTCATTGCGCATAAAGGAAAAAAAGAAATTTCTCCAGAAGTGCAAAAATTGCGTGAAAAGGAAAAACGCTTTGGGTTGCAGTCTCCGAAAACCTTTGAGCTGTTGTGTGAAAATATTAAAATATCCCGGGATAAACTATTGGCAGTGCTGACTGATCTTAAAAGCCAGGGAAAACGAATTGTCGGTTACGCGGCGACTTCAAAGAGTACAACGGTTACTAATTATTGCGGAATCACGCCAGACCTTGTTGAATTCATCAGCGATACAACTCCCATCAAACAAGGTAAATTTAGCCCAGGGGTTCATATTCCCGTCAAACCCTATGAAGAATTTTGCAGCAACTATCCCGATTATGCACTATTATTTGGATGGAACCATGCGGAAGAAATCATGGCCAATGAACAAGAGTTTGTAAAGTCTGGCGGAAAATGGATCGTCTATGTTCCTGAAGTGGGCATTGTGGATAAAGTGTAAGTAGTCATTCTTGAAAACTCCCTGTTTTTCTTAATTTTAACGATATGAATCAACCTCCGATTCCTTTCCTGGATCTTAAACCGACCTATCTTGAGCCAAAAGTTGAACTTGATGAGGCTATATCAAGGGTGCTGGATAAGGGTTGGTACATATTGGGAAATGAGGTTTCAGCTTTCGAAGGAGAGTTTGCGGCTTATGTTGGAACGAATCACTGCGTTGGGGTTGGCAATGGACTTGATGCCTTGACTCTTGTTTTAATGGCTTATGGTATAAAAAGCGGCGATGAAGTGATCGTTTCTTCCAATACATATATTGCTACGGCATTAGCTGTGAGCCGGGTTGGGGCAAAAGTCGTCTTCGTGGAACCTGACCCGGAAACTCACAATCTTGACCCGGATTTGTTTGAACAGGCGATTACAGAAAAAACACGAGCCGTCATTCCCGTCCATTTATATGGACTTCCTGCTGACATGGATTCAATCAATGGCATAGCGGGGAGATATAATATTAGGGTAATAGAAGATGCTTGCCAGGCTCACGGTGCCCAATATAAAAACAAAAAAGCGGGAGCTCTGTCAGATGCCGCAGCCTTTAGTTTTTATCCGGGCAAGAACCTCGGTGCTTTTGGTGATGGAGGAGCTATCACGACAGATGATGGTGAGTTAGCTTCAAAAATTCGTTCTTTGAGAAACTATGGGTCGCAAAAAAAATATTTCAATGAATTCCAAGGTGTTAATAGCCGACTTGATGAGCTACAAGCCGCCGTTTTAAGGGTGAAGCTTAAATATTTGGACGAATGGAACCAACGGCGAAGAAAGATAGCAGAAACCTATAGCGAATTGCTGAAAAATCTGGATGGTGTCAGGTTGCCCATCGAGCCCGATGAGTATCAATCGTGCTGGCACTTGTATGTCATTTTTTCTGTGGAGCGTGACCTTCTTCAAAGAAAACTTGAAGGCCATGGGGTTGGCACCATGATTCATTATCCCTTGCCTCCTTACAGGCAAGAGGCTTATAAGGATTTAGGTCTCGCAAAAGGGGTTTTCCCAATAGCTGACAAGCTTAGTGATAGTGTTCTTAGTTTGCCAATGGGGCCACACCTGTCACTTGAGTCTGCTCATTATATCTGCCAGATGATTCAAAACTGATTGTTGCGGATTTCAGCCTTGTAGTTCCAAGACGTTCACGACCTTTCAAAACTTTATAAACTATTTTGGCAAACATGAAAAATTGAGAATCGCTCATGAGCTCAGTATGTCCTCTATGTAAGACCGAAGCAAAATTTCTTTTCAACACAAAAGATCATAATGAAAAAATAACAGATCAAGTTTTTGCTTACTGGCAATGCTCGGATTGCCAACTAATTTTTTTGCCCGATATACCTGCAAACCTGGGGGAGTATTATCAGGAGAGCTATTACGAAATTCCATCTCTGGAAAATTTATCCAGAATCGCCAGTGCCAATGAATACCAAATAAACTTCATATTAAAATTTGTTACCTCAGGCAACCTCTTGGAAATCGGTCCCTCTTTTGGAACGTTTTCCCTGCAAGCGAAAAAAGCTGGTTTTAAAGTGGATGTCATAGAAATGGACAAGCGGTGTTGCGAGTTTTTATCCAAATCGGTAGGAGTCAATGCGGTTAACAGCAATTGTCCAGAGCAGGCAATTGATGATTTGGAAAAGCACGATGTGATTGCGCTTTGGCATAATATTGAACACCTTCCGAACCCATGGGCCTTTTTAAAAGAAGCCGCTAAAAACCTGAATCCAGGGGGTGTTTTACTCATTGCCGCCCCCAATCCAAGTTCTTTCGGATTTCGTGTGCTGGGTCCATTATGGCCCCATGTTGATGCTCCGCGTCATCTCAATCTTATTCCCGTGCAATTGTTAACTAAATATTTAAATTCTTTCGGGTTGGAATTGGTCATGATGACAACCAAAGACAAAGGAGCGAGATCCTGGAACCGGTTTGGTTGGCAGCGCTTTTTAATGAATTATTTCTCCAGTAAAATTGGGCAGATGGTGGCTTTCATTGTGGGGGGGATTTTAAGCTTGCCTTTAGCATTGTGGGAGTTTAAAGGTGCGAATGGAAGTGCTTATACTGTTATCTATCAGAAGAAATCAGCATGAAAAATGAATTTTACTGTTCATATGGGAAATCTTAAGCCAAAACCCCGGCGGATGACCCCTCGGCTTATCTCTTCATTTACAGTTAGCTACAAACCGATCCTCAAAAGCTGAAAAAACAGGATTCATAAAGGCCTTGATATTGACTCCAATAATTTTTATAGTGATAATGTGTTGGTTATTTTGGGGGGAGCTGATTCGATTTTTGCAGATAGAAGTTATGGTTTGAGGCGAACAATGCGTTTAACCCAGTTGAGGAGTCGGGGCTCAAATGACAGCTTTTCTTAACCTTTTGAATTAAAGGTCAATTGTTTGAATTGTAACACCGTTAAGAACGTAAAGGTTGTTTTGCTTGAAGTAGTGGGATGCCACATTTAGCCTGACTATAATAAGCTATGTCGATAAAAGAAAAAAGCATGCAGGTTGAATCTACCCTTGCGAGATTGGAAAGTCGCAAAGGTGAACTCCGTCAAAAATGGTTCAGTGGCAAACCGTTTCACTATCTTTTTGTCGATGATTTTTTACCCAGAGAGCTGGCAGAAGACCTTTTAGCCTGCTATCCAGCCCCCGATCAGAGTTGGACAAAGACAACCTATGTACACCAGAGCAATAAGCACCATGTTCAATCGGGCTTTCCAGAGCCAATCAAGGAGTACTTTGCCCTTGTGGCGATGCCAAAGTTTCTCAAGATTGTTTCTGAGATTACAGGTATCGATGACTTGATAGCAGACCCAAAACTGTTTGGTGGCGGTTTGCATCAGACTTTTCCTGACGGATTTCTGGATGTTCATATCGATTACAATATTCACCCGGAGACAAAGCTCTATCGCAGGCTTAACCTCCTTGTTTACTTAAATAAAAATTGGGAAAGGGAATATGAGGGCTATGTGGAATTGTGGGACATGGAAAGTGAAAAACTATTGGAGAATATTGCCCCGATTTTTAACCGAGCCGTCATGTTTGAAACAAACGAGATATCGTATCATGGTCATCCAGTACCCCTGAAGTGCCCTCCGCCTATGACTCGAAAATCCCTGGCTGTATATTATTACTCCAAAGAAAGGGATGACCAATACAGGTCGGCAAGAGAACACAATACTATCTATAAGCAAACTTCAGGGCTTCAGGGATATGTGAAAACCTTCTGTTCATCTTGTCGATCTTTTGTGGAGCGTTTGAGGCGAGAAAGCCCAGGGGAATTATGTGGGCACCTGATGAAAAAGTGTTATCGTAAAATAAAAGGCCTGCCCCCGGAAAATAAATAGTGCCCCACTCCCTAGTTTTTTCGTAGGTGAAGACTTGTTTGTTATCTTAAGGGGTGCTGAGGCTAAATCGCCCAAGTAGCTTGAATTTTTAAAGAAGGAAATTAAAAAAGAGCACCGGTATCTGTTTGTATTTTTGCATTATATTTGGTGGGCTCGGGAATTTGGGGTGAAGGCAAATGCCGGTATTAGTGGAGATAGGTGGTGGGAAGACGTGTTTCCCCTTTTAAAGGCAGGTAGAAAACAAGCCTTTGTTTTCGGAGGGGATGCTCAGAAAAAGTTTGATATTGTTAAGGTGGGAAATGTAAGGTTGATCTCGAATGGACTAGCCCTTGGAAAATCAGCGCAGAATACGGTGGTAGCATAATCCCAATACAATTTTTTGAAATTTTCGTTTGACAGTTGGATGGGATAGTAGGTTTAAATAGCTGGATTAAAAGTATCAAGAGCTTTGAAGCCCTGTATTATTTGAAATATTCAACGGTTAATTTGCTCATTTCTAATTTCATCGTTTTGAAAAACTTATTCCGCTCGTAGTACCCCTTTCCCTGGACAACTATTAAAATAAGGAGGTCTATTTAATGCAAGGATTAGAGTTGATAAGCGATTCTCCTCTTTCTCTGGTGGCTCTTTTAATGAGCCTTGGGGTGGGAACAGCTTTGTCGTTGCTGGTAACCTGGCATTTCAAGAAATTTGGTTCCACGCTTTCCAATAGAGAAGAATTTGCGCAAGTATTTCCCTTTGTCCTGTTAACTACGGTGCTTATTATTTCGGTGGTGAAGTCCAGCTTGGCTCTTTCTCTGGGTTTGGTTGGTGCGTTATCAATTGTTCGCTTTCGCACGCCGATTAAAGAGCCTGAAGAACTTGCATATTTATTTATTTCTATAGCTCTGGGACTCGGATTGGGGGCGAACCAGATACTGGCCACGGTGGTAGCTGGACCTTTGATCCTGCTGGTTATGGCTTGCATAAAGGGAATGGGAAGGGTAAGTGAAAACAAAAATCTCTACTTATCGATAGACTGGCAAAGTGATGGTGAGAAGCACCCTGAGCGTTACTTAGATCGTTTAAACGATATGATCTCGAAACATGTGCATACCAGTGATCTGAGACGGTTTGATGTTCGTGAGGAGTCAGTGGAAGTTACTTACTTTCTGGATATTGTCGGCACCGAAAACCTTAGCACCCTGGTCGATGAACTGCGAGGGTCATTCCCGCGAATTGGAGTTACTTTTCTGGATCAAAATCGACTGCCAAATGTGTAGCCCAAATGAAAGTCAAATCTAAAATACATGTCGCGGGTGGTCCATCAGATTTTTTAAAAGTTATAAAATGCACTCTAGCTTTTAACTCCCCCCCTCTTTTTCTGATCACCCTAGCTGTGGTGGTTCCTTTTACTTGTCTTTTAACAGTTTTGTGCTTGACTCCAGATAAACTGCGAGATCCCCTGGCAAGTTGGGCACACAGGCAGGGTTATTTTCCCGCAATAAATGATGGAGGTATGCCCAAAATACTACTATTGGTGCCGCTGAAAACTATCAAAATGGGCGGAGACCAGAGCAAAGTAGTTGCCGCTAATATTGCTATGGAAGAAGTCGTGACCGGTGCAGCCAGCAAAGATGGTTCGAGTCTCACCATTTCTGAATCCACCATAAAAAACACAAGGTTCTTTGGGCGGATAGCTTATATCAAGAAGCCGGAGTATGGTTCAGCCTCTATCGATGCGCGTAATATAAAATTTGAAGAGGCCAGTATCCGAGCCCGTGTGCAGAAAGGAAGCTATTTATCATTGGAGGGGAAAAGGATAAAAACTGAAGGTATGGATGTGGAACAGCTTTATGAGACCGTAATGAAACCAAGGTTGAAAAAATGAATCATAAGGTCCCGCTAGATACTCGTAATGAGATCAAATTCATTGCTTCTTCCCAAGAGTACCATTATTTATTGAAGTGGATAAGATTGCACCCTGCCGGATTCTACACGGTCTACCCTGACCGAAAGGTAAATAATATTTATTTCGATTCGCATGAATATACGGCTTACGCCGATAACCTGGCAGGAGTAAGCTTTCGAACTAAAGTCCGATATCGTTGGTATGGCTCTTCTCTGACGCCAGCTGCGGGTGCATTGGAAATTAAATGTAAGAGGAATTTATTTGTATGGAAGCACATATTTAAAACTTCCAAAGCTCCATACAGTCCATTGGCGAACTGGGCCAGGGTTCGGCAATTGCTAAGTTCTCAGATGCCTCTTGAAGCAAAAAAGTGGATGGAAGAAAATCCTTTGCCTATACTTATTAATAGATATAATAGGAAATATTTTCTTTCGCAAGATGGAAAAGTCAGGGTGACCATTGATAATAAACTAGTTTTTTTTGACCAACGTTTTAGGCCTGCTCCTAACATAAAACAGAGTGCGAACAATCCTGATTTTTTTGTTGTGGAGTTTAAGTTTGACAGGAATGATCGGGAACTGGCTTCTCGTTATATCCAAACTATACCGATCAGAATTAGTAAAAGTTCCAAATATTGTAATGGTCTAAGGTTTTTAAGCGGAAACTAACTCTTATTTGAAAACGTGCTTTTCCCACTTGAGTTCTGGATTAAAGAATGCAAGGTTCTGAAGTTTTTGCCAAAAACGCATAGTGGGTTCGGAAAAACTTAAAAATTTGGTATTTGGCCACTATTACAAGGCATAATGCAAAAAGGGTTATTTACAGTCAGCGTAGACCTTGAGCTTGCTTGGGGGATTTGCGACCAGATTCTTGATGATGATGCACGGCGGGCTCTTTCAAAGGAACGGCAGATCGTCAAGCGGCTCCTCAATTTGATGGAGGAATATGAGATACGAGCCTCATGGGGAGTGGTCGGCCATCTTCTTCAATCAGAGAATCCTTGGAAAAGTGGAACCTTTCACCCTGAAATTCCCAGGCCCATGTTGATGGGAGAAGCCCGCGATTGGTTCTTTCAGGTTGCCCGGGATACGTCCGATCCGCTCTGGTATGGAAGAGATCTCGTTGATATGATTAAAGGTTGTTCCCCAGAGCAGGAGATCGGCAGTCATTCATTTTGCCATGTTATCTACGATGAGGCGGCGGCTAATCAGGCGGCTATAATGGCGGATATTCAACTGGCTAAAGAAATCCATGCCGCAAATGATCTGCCATTTGATTTTTTCATCTTTCCCAGAAATGTGATGGGGTTCAAGGAGATTCTGGCTAAAAGTGGAATAAAGGTGTACCGTGGACACGAGGAACGTTGGTATGAATCTCTACCCTGCAAGTCGGTTCACCGATTATTGAATTTGACGTACTACCTGTTGAGTATCACTCCATCTACCGTCAAAGCGAAAAGGGATGAGCATGGCCTTATCAATGTTCCGGCCAGTATGCTGTTTATTGGAAGAGCTGGCTTGTTAAGAGACCTTATACCCGATAAAAGTTTAGCGCAAATGGCTATTGCGGGCATAGATTTGGCCGTTAAGAAAAAAGAGATTTTTCATCTCTGGTTTCATCCTTCTAATTTTGCTTACAACACGGAGTTGCAGTTCCAAAACCTTGAAAACATTTTCCGGCAGGCCAACAAACTCAGGGAAAAGGGTTCCCTGGAACAACGGACTTCGGGAGATATTGCTAAATTGAGTGTATATGAACAATCCCACTAAACTGGAAAAGGCTCGGGTTCTCGCGGTTGATTCTCATGACCAGAATGCCGAGTATTTTGAAAATGAATATCGGTCCCTGGACGAGCGCAATGACTACGCCACCACGGCATTTCTTTATGGCCGGAAGAAAATCGATGACCTTCTTTATTCGGCACTCCAGAGAATTCCGGCTGGTGGAAGCGTTCTGGACATCGGTTGTGGCACAGGTGATCAAGTTTGCCGCGTCAAGTCTCTGGATTATCAGGTTACAGGTCTCGAGCCTGCCCCTCAAATGCGTTCTCTTGCTCAAGTAAAAAACCCGGGGGTGAAAATAATCGATGGTAGTATTCTTCAACTGCCTTTCGAAGACCAAAGTTTTGATTTTGTTTTTGCCTTGGAAGTCCTGCGATATTTCCACCTCCCGGATGTTCACAAGGCCTATGAGGAATTGTTTCGGGTGCTAAAGCCCGGAGGAGCAGTTTTTTTTACTATGGTAAACCGGTACGCATTGGATGGTTATAATATTTTCTACTACTTGAAAAAGGTTGCGTTAAACCTTGCGGGGAAACCGCCGTCTGCACATTGTGAATTCGTAACCCCTTCGCAGGTCATGTCTGATCTGGAATCCCTTGGAGGGCGGGACATCCAAATTCACGGTCGGCTGTTTGCGCCCATTCGTTTTTTTTACAAGGCAAGCAATGCTCTGGGGAAAACCGTTGCAATGAAACTAGAATCTTTTGATGACGCACAAGCTCAATATTCATGGACCGTACCTTTTGCCGGCCACCTGATCATTGAGGCCAAGAAATGAATCAAACAGGGTTCAATCACTTTCAGAGGATGGTTTTTTAGATTGCCATCGCTGCGAAGGGGCTTTAAGTAGAGTGATTCCGGGCTCAAATGATGCTCTCGGGCAATTTAACCGATACAACTCCCAGTTTCTGCTTGGACCTCGTTCGTCCCTTTAAGAAAAGAAATATTCCACGACCTCAAAAACAGTATTTGTATTTAAAAGAAAATAAGCCTATGAAGTTTTCAGTTTTGTTACCAACCCGAAATGGCGGACCTTACCTCGCCAATTGCATGAGCTCGATCCTCGATCAGTCTTATGAGGATTTGGAGCTGGTCGTTTCCGACAACGCAAATACCGATGAAACTTCCGAAGTGATTGCGTCTTTTGCAGGAGACCCTCGCTTAAAAGCGATCAGGACAGAGAAGCCGCTTTCCGTGATCGATAATTGGAATAATGCGCTTTACGCCAGCTCTGGTGATTATGTTCTTATGATTGGGGACGATGATTTTCTCTTGCCGGGTTATTTCAAAAGGATGGAAGCGATAATCGAAAAATACGATTATCCGGAAGGTATCACTTACAACGGTTATCGTTTTATTTTTCCTGATTCGATCAGTGGAAACCAGTATAGTTATTATTCGGACCCTTATTTCATTTTCGGTTCAGACTTCAAACATGAAGGGTTCCTTGAGTCTGGGAAGGCCCTTTCCATTGTTAGGGACATGTTTCGGTTCAATGTTCGTGTTCCGCTAAACACTCTTCCTCATCTGTGGTCGCGAAAAGCCATTGACCGGGTAGAGGGGGATATATTTCGCCCTCCCTACCCAGACCATTTTGCTCTCAATTCTCTGTTGCTGAAAGCGAAAACATGGGTTTACGTTCCCGAACAACTCTTTGTAATAGGGGTGACGCCGAAATCCTACGGCCATTTTGTATTTAGTGACAGCAAACAGGAGGAGGGTACGGCCTATTTGGGTATCTCTTCCGATTTTGAGGGTCGCCTGCCGGGTAACGATCTGGTGAACAACATGAACATATGGCTGAACCTTTTGGAGGTAAACCATCAAGAACATTTGAGGGGAATAAAAATCTGTCGCGCGAATTACGTAAGGCGGCAGGTCCATTTTTGGTGCAGTCAATATAAGTATGGCGCCATGGCTCTTAAAGATATGCTTAAGTTGCTTGGAAAGCTAACTCTGGGGGACTGGCTGAGGTTGGCCTCCTCGGTTTGGGACAGGAAAAGCCTGGAAGCTCTGTGGTCCCTGATGAAATTTTCCAACAAAAATAAGGTTGATACCTTCTATTATGAACCGCAATGTTTGGAGGGTATTTCTAATATTAAAGAGTTCTCTGAATGGATTTGTGAGAGGAAATCGGTTGAAAAGAGGTGATTTTTGAGGTTGCGCGATTTGAGAATTGGGTACGTTCCCTACAGCGAAAAGCTGGATCACCCGGCGGACCGGCGCAGGTTTCCTTATTATGCTGGTAAGAGAAACATCAAGTTTGAGTTTGCAGATCCGTCCGAAACCTATGACCTAGTTTATGTGTCTCAATCTGGCGATCTGACCGTTTGGAGCGAGTATCAAAAGGGCAATGCAAAAGTTATATATGATTTCATTGATTCTTACCTGGCGATTCCCCGGTCTAACTTGAAGGGTATTTTTCGGGGACTGGCCAAATATGTCTCAGGCCAGCATCGGTATTTGCGTTGGGATCATTGGAAAGCCCTTGAGGCCATGTGCCAGAGAGCGGACGCGGTGGTATGCAGTACCAGTGAGCAAAGACAGGATATCCTCAAATTTTGCCAGAATGTTCAAATCATCATAGATATTAAGAGCATGTATGATCAGGTGAAGACGGATTATTCAACCGGCGAGTATATCAATTTAGTTTGGGAGGGTGTGCCGTCCACGTTGCCGGCATTTCAGGAGATTCGGGAGGTGCTTTCCTATTTAAAAACCAAGCACAAAATCGCCTTACACTTGGTGACCGCTCTTCAATATGGTCAATTTGCAATGGGAAAATTCGGGAAGCGAAACACTGCAGACCTCGTTCGTGATTTGTTCGATTTCGATGAGATTTATCTTTATCAATGGCACGAGCAACTTTGCTCGCATATTATGAGTGCTTGTGATCTAGCCGTGATACCTATCTTCCCCGATGACCCACTCTATTGGGGCAAACCAGAGGACAAGCTTTTAATTCTTTGGCGCATGGGGCTGCCGACCATCGTTTCTCCAACGCCTGCCCACTTAAGGGCCATGGAGGGAGCCGGCTTGTCCATGGCCTGCGGTACCCAGCAGGAATGGATCGAAACTCTGGAACACTACATGGGGGATGAGTCGGCAAGAGAAGAGGCGGGGAAAAAAGGCCGAGCCTTTTCCTTAGAATATAACAGCGATGAAAAAATCCTGAAGCAGTGGGACGACCTTTTTAGTTCCGTGATTTCATGACTGCATCCAAATCAAAAGGGTTGAAAACAAGCTTCTGTTCTAACCATGACCAAAAAATAAAAGGGATAAAAAGTGCTGGTAGAAAAAATTAATGAAAGAAAAGCCCATGTAGGAGTAATCGGAATGGGTTATGTGGGGCTTCCCTTGCTTTTGGTGTTTGGAAAAGCTGGGTTCCCTGTCATGGGCTTGGATATCGATAAAGCCAAAATCAGTCAGCTTTTAACTGGAAAAAGCTATATTAAGCATATTCCTTCAGAGAGTATCGAATCTCTTAATGCGGGGGGCAACTTCCAGGCCAGCACCGATTTCTCCTTGGTTTCAGAATTGGACTGTATTCTAATTTGTGTTCCCACTCCTTTAACAGAAACCCGGGACCCTGATATGAGTTACATTGAGTCCACGGCACGGGCGATAGCCCCGCACCTCAAAAAGGGTCAACTGATTGTACTGGAATCAACCACATATCCGGGAACAACCACGGAGGTGCTTGCCCTTGAGCTGGAGTCGGGTTCGGGCTTAAAAGCAGATAGCGACTTTTTTCTGGCTTATTCCCCTGAGCGGGAAGATCCGAATAACAAGGAATACTCAACGTCTACCATCCCAAAAGTCATAGGGGCGGACCACCCCAAGGGGATGGAAATGGCCAATGCTTTATATTCATCCATTATCCGGAAAACGGTTCCTGTTTCGTCCACAAAAGTAGCTGAGGCGACAAAGCTGATGGAGAATATTTTCAGGTCCGTCAATATTGCTTTGGTGAACGAGCTTAAAATTGTTTTTGAAAAAATGGGAATTGATATTTGGGAGGTTATTGAGGCATCCAGCACCAAACCTTTTGGTTACATGCCATTTTTCCCAGGCCCGGGGCTTGGGGGGCATTGCATTCCAATTGATCCTTTTTATTTAACTTGGAAGGCTCGTCAATATGGGGTCGAATCACACTTCATCCAACTGGCTGGAGAGGTTAACGTATCTATGCCACAATATGTGGTTCAGAAAATTGAGTCTGCGCTGGCTGTGTCAGGCAATAAAGTTGAAAATTGTCGAGTGTTGCTATTAGGCCTGGCATACAAAAAAAACGTTGATGATGACAGGGAATCCGTTACTTTTAAAGTCATGGAACTGTTGGCAAAAAAAGTACGGGAGGTTGACTACAATGATCCTTACATCCCTATTATAAAACCCCGTAGAGAGTACAAATGCTTTGTGGGGAAGAAAAGTGTGCCATTAAAAAATATTGACCAATATGACATAACTGTGATTTTGACCGATCACTCGTCATATAACTACGATGAAATTGTCAAGCATTCCAAGATAGTGGTAGATACTAGAAATGCCTGCGGAAAAATAAATTCGGACAAAATCATAAAAGCTTGAGAAATCTAACAGGAAAGCGGATGCCAGGCGACGCTACTTTTAAACGTGAATAAACTTTCTGGAATTGTATGAACTTTTGAGAGTGTCGGCGGAATTACTATCAGTGGAGGGTCTTGGCCCAAACTTTTATTCAACAGACAGAGGAAAAGTGGCGGAGTCGATAACTACTTAAATCAAAAAACCGGGAGGGGAACCTGCTCTACGTTAGAGCATTTCTTCAAATAGCTTGGCTGAACGGGATGTTTTGGTGAATATCACTCACCATTTAAATCCAATAATCACTATAATATCAATGGGTTCGTCTAGAGTTGCCCTGTGTGTCGGCAGTAAGTTGAATTCCAAAATAACGGCTAATATGATATAAGTGAGCCTGTTTTATAGGGTAATACAAAAAAGAAAATAGAAGAGAGATAAACAGAAAAAGATTTATTCAAAAACTTTTCCTCATTTTTGAAACACACTGTCATAGAGCTTTTGACCTTTCCTTTGTAATGGCCGATTTTATCATTACCTGACCTAGTTGCTTCGATGAGTTTTTTTCCAATCACACTAAGAAGACTGATTTTGTACACATTGGACATCTTGTTGTCCTTTGCGTCCATCTATTTTGCTTTTTTCCTGCGATGGGACTGGGATATCCCCGGCGATCAATATGAAATCTTCATTGCTCTTCTGCCATTTGTTCTTTTTTGTCGCTCTCTCAGTTATTTTTACTTCGGGTTTTATTCCAGGTTTTGGGAATATTCTTCCATTGAAGATCTGGTCCAGATTATAAAAAGTGTGGTTTTTGGAAGTTTTTTAATCCTATTTTCTACGTTTATTTACAACCGCGCATGGATGGTTCCCCGCTCTATTATTGTTATAGACCTGATTTTGCTGGTCATGTCCCTTGGCGGAACAAGAATGTTATGGAGGATTTTACGGGAAGAGTTGCGGCAATTTTCCCAGCCTAAAATTGAGCACCACATCGATGCCCTGATTTTTGGTGCAGGTGACACAGGAGCGCATCTTTTAAAACACCTCAAGCAATTTTTCCCAAATTATTCCGTTATTGGTTTTATCGATGATGATCTTAAAATGCGTAAAACAAATTTGATGGGAGTGCAGGTTCTGGGAGCAGGGAGTGATATACCTCGCATAGCTAAGGAATATGAGGTCAAGGAGCTTTTGATAGCTGAACAGGATATTTCTTCTGAAAAACTTGCTGAGCTGATTGATATCTGCACCAAAAATGGGATCAAATATAAAATAACTACTTCGGTCATAGACCTTTCCACAAATAAGATCAGCATTTCAAAAATTAAAAATATTGAGATCACCGATTTGCTGGAGCGAGATATGGTCTCTCTCGATTTATCCTCCATCAGTATGATGTTGAAGGGGAAACGAGTTTTGGTAACAGGTGCGGGTGGTTCTATTGGGTCACAGTTATGCAAGCATATCCTGGAACACAGCCCGGCATCTTTGATCATGGTCGATATTGGCGAAAATTATTTGTTTGACCTGAAAATGGACCTTGGGTCCCAGGGGAAAGACACCAAAACAAAATATGTTTTTGGGTCCGTTACCAACGAATCCAAGATGGAGTCTGTTTTTGCAGAATTCCGCCCTCAGCTGGTTTTTCATGCCGCAGCCCACAAACATGTGCCGCTGATGGAAGAGAATGTTGACGTTGCGATTACAAACAATGTGTATGGAACCAAATTGACTGCTGACCTTTCTGAAAAATATGGCACCGAAAAATTTGTTTTGGTTTCCACTGATAAAGTAGTGCGCCCTAAGAGCATAATGGGGATGACTAAAAAACTTTCTGAAGATTATATTCAATTTTTATCTGGAGAAAGTAAAACCCAATTTATGATCGTAAGGTTTGGTAATGTGCTTGGGAGTAACGGAAGTGTTGTTATTTTGTTTGAAAAGCAAATCGCCAATGGAGGTCCTGTCACTGTTACTCACCCTGAGATGGAAAGATTTTTCATGGTTATTCCAGAGGCTGTCCAACTAATCTTGCAGGCTGGAGCTATTGGAGCCGGGAGCGATGTGTTTTTACTGGATATGGGGAAACCCGTCAAAATAACTGATCTGGCAAATAAAATGATCAGGTTGTCGGGTTATGAGCCTGGGGCAGATATTGAAATAAAATTCACGGGTATCCGGCCGGGGGAAAAGCTTGCCGAAGAACTGATAAATTCCGGAGAAAAGGCAATACCGACAAAGCATAAAAAAATACAGTTGCTTCGTTCTGAGAATACTCCTGGGAAAGATTTTGGAATGCGAATTGAGACACTTTGTCTTAATGCCCCCAAGGTAGACCCCGTTGAGCTTAAAGGTATGTTGCAGGAACTTGTTTCTATTAACTCAAGCAAGCAAAATCAAGTGAATGTTTGCCGGTGATCAGAAACTATAGTCTATAGATTCACCAAGTTGTTCTTTTTGGAGAAATATTAAGCTTATGCATATATTAGTTACAGGAGGTTGTGGTTATAAAGGGTCCGTTCTTATACCAAAGCTTTTAAATCGCGGATACCAGGTTACCGTTGTAGACACTATGTGGTTTGGCAATCACATTAGCCCGGCTCCCAACCTGAAGGTCATCGAAGAAAATATTCTCAATATAGAAAAAGTTCCTCTACAAGGAGTCGATGTCATTATTCACTTGGCTTCAGTAGCCAATGACCCGTGCGGAGATTTGGACCCTAAATTAACTTGGGAGGTTAGTGCACTGGCTACCATGCAACTGGCCGATAAAGCGGTAAGGAACGGCATCGAACATTTTATTTATGCTTCCTCGGGGAGTGTTTATGGGGTTAAAGAAGAGGAACAAGTAACGGAAGATTTAGAGCTTAAGCCTATTTCCGAATATAACAAGACCAAAATGGTGGCTGAGAGAATTCTGTTGAGTTATAGCGATTCTATGACCGTTCAGATTGTTCGGCCCGCTACGGTTTGCGGTTTATCGCCTAGAATGCGGTTAGATGTTTCAGTGAATATGCTGACGATGCAGGCTCTTACAAAGGGTGTTATTACTGTTTTTGGTGGCAAACAAGTCCGCCCCAATATTCATATGGACGACATTACCGATGTTTATTTACATATGATCGATAAAAAAAGCGAAGTATGTGGCGTATATAATGCGGGTTTTGAAAATCTGACCATCTTGGAAATTGCTAAAATGGTCACAAAACACGCGCCTGCTGAAATTACTGTAACGGAGTCTAATGACCCGAGGTCTTACAGAATTAATTCGGATAAATTACTGTCTACGGGCTTTGCTCCCAAAAAGCATGTGAATGATGCTATCCAGGAAATTTGTTCAAAATTTAAAGACGGATCGTTAAAAGATGAGTTGCAGTTCCATAATCTAAAGTGGATGGAAGCCTCTGTACTCAACTAATCAAAAACCTTGATTCAGGCATTTTAAAAGCCTGGTCTGATTTTCAATTAAATACTGTATGGCTGAAAAAATAGTTGTTATTGGTAGTAACTCCTTTTCGGGTGCTAGTTTTATTCGTTATGCCCTGGAGCAGGGTTTGGATGTTATAGGGACAAGTCGTTCTGAGGAAGCAAACAATATTTTTTTGCCTTACAAGTGGATTGATAAAGGTAAGTTTGAATTCCATGAATTAGACCTGAACCATGACCTTAACGGAATCATGGACCTGGTGAACTCAGAGAAGCCTGACTATGTAATCAATTTTGCGGCTCAAAGTATGGTAGCCCAGAGTTGGGATAATCCTGAGCATTGGTTTATGACAAACGTGGTTTCCACTGTCAAACTGCATGACAGGCTACGTCGCTGTAGTTTTTTGAAAAAATATGTCCATATTTCAACGCCTGAAGTATATGGGAGCTGTGACGGATTCATAAAAGAGAGTACTTCTTATAATCCGAGCACACCTTATGCGGTTTCTAGAGCAGCAGCAGATATGAGCCTTCATAGTTTTCTGAGTGCCTATCAGTTCCCGGTTGTTTTTACACGAGCGGCAAATGTTTATGGGCCAGGCCAACAGTTGTACCGCATCATCCCGAGAACAGTTTTATATATAAAAATGGGTAAACAATTGCAGTTGCATGGCGGGGGATTGTCTAAGCGTTCTTTCATACATATGAAAGATGTTTCGGATGCAACTTTGCGGATAGCCAGGAATGCGCCGATTGGGGAAATTTATCATGTTTCAACGAATGACACTATTAGCATCTGTGATCTCGTCAAAATGATATGCGAAATAATGAATGCTTCTTTTGAAGACTTGGTAGAGGTGGGGGAAGAGCGATTAGGTAAGGACTCGGCTTATTTGCTCGACAGTTCGAAGGCCCGAGATAGCTTGGGCTGGGAGGATAAGATTACTTTAAGGGAAGGTTTAAGTGAAGTGATAGATTGGGTGGAAAAGAATTTTGAGAATTTGCAAGAGCTACCCAATGAGTACATCCATAAACCTTAAAAAACTAATCGATGGGTTGAAACGGATTTAACATTAAGGTTTGCAATCCATATAAGAAAGAAGAAGATAGAGCAAATGCCTAATTCTAAAAGTAAAATTTTGTCCCTAGAGGACCTGAGCACAAAAGCGAATAATTTTAAAAAGGATGGGAATCGTATTGTTCTGTGTCATGGCACATTTGATCTGTTGCATGCCGGGCATATTCGTCACCTTCAAAGTGCGCGAAAAGAAGGCGATGCCCTGTTTGTAACAGTAACTGGCGACCAATATGTGAATAAAGGTCCTGGGCGACCTGTTTTCCCGGAAGTTTTGCGGGCGGAAAATATAGCTGCTTTGACTTGTGTTGATTTTGTTTCTATCAATTATTCAGCTACCGCAGTAAATATACTTTCTAAAATAAAGCCCGATGCTTATGTTAAGGGGAGCGACTATAAAAATACAAGCGATGATTTGACAGGAAATATAATTGCTGAGAAGAATGCTGTAGAGGCCTGCGGTGGGGAAATTGTTTATACTGAAGATATAACATTTAGTTCGAGCAGTTTGCTGAATGAATATTTTGGAGTTTTCCCCACAGAAACCCAAGAGTATTTGGAAAAATTTCGTAAGAATTACTCCAGCGATCTTATCATAAGTAAATTGCGGGCGTTAGAGGGGCTGGATGTTTTAGTAATAGGTGATGCGATCATTGATGAATATTGCTATACAGTTCCCTTAGGCCAGTCTGCAAAAGGAACTCACCTTTCAGTAAAATATGGATCTTCAGAGTTGTTTGCGGGGGGTGCGCTGGCTGTTGCCAATCATATTGCAGGTTTTGTTAATAGTGTTACTTTGGTTACAGGGTTGGGGAAAAAAAACAACCATGAAGATTTTATACGTTCGAAACTGGCTACAAATGTAAAGCCACAGTTTTTCTACTTTGAAGATGCTCCCACCGTTGTTAAAAGAAGGTTTGTGGACGGGGACCTTAATAAACTTTTTGAAGTATATTATTATAACGAAAAGCCGGACTTTGAGGCTTTGAATCAAAAGGTATGTCCTTGGCTAGCCCAAAATGCTTCGGGCTTTGATATGGTTTGCACTCCTGATTTTGGGGATGGTTTTATTTCCTCAGATATGATTGATCAAATCAGTTCACATGCTGGTTTCCTTGTGGTGAATACTCAGGTCAATAGTGGTAACAGAGGCTATCATGCCATAAGCAGGTATCCTCGAGCGGACTTCATATCTTTGAACGGCCCTGAATTAAGAATGGCGACTCATAATCGTTTTGATCCACTGGAAACAGTGGCCGAAGCGGTGGCTGACAATAAGCAGGCTAAATACTTTGCTGTGACATTGGGAAGCCAGGGCGCTATCTTATTGGATAGAGAACAGAATAAGGTTCATAAGGCGCCGGTATTGTCCACGAAAGTCCTGGACCGTATTGGTGCTGGGGACACCTTCTTGTCTCTCGCTGGAATATGTTTGAAGGGTGGGCTATCGGGGGAAATAGCCTTATTTGTTGCCAGTGCCGCTGCTGCACTGGATGTTCAGGTCATCTGTAATAGGGAATCAACCACTCCTGTAAATCTTTTTAAGTACATTGCCACCTTGCTTAAATAATTATGATTAGATGATTAAGCTGTCAAAAATTTCTCTGTCTCTTGTTTTCTGGCAGTATTAGATAGCACTTGATACCTTTTAAATTTCGTAGTTAAGCTTAGGTGTGATTATGAAGGTTGTGATTCTGGGGCATACAGGATTCCTTGGCGGCTCCTTGTTTAGGCATTTTAAGAAGACCGGAGTCGCAGTCGAAGGTTTTAACTCGGCTACTTTAGACCTGACCTTGCCCGCATCTGTTGCTAAATTAAGCGAAAAACTGGATGAGGAGACTATTTTAATAGTTGCTGCCCGAAATAGGGTGGAAGAGCAACATGGCTTGAAAGGTTTTAATCGAAATATTTTGATGAATCAGCATATAGCGGCATGCCTTGAGAAAAAACGTATAAAAAAATGTCTGTACTTTAGCTCCGATGGTGTCTATGGAGAGCCAGCCACAAACTTAAACAGGACTGAAACTGACCTTATTCAGCCAACAACTTTATATGGGATGAGTTCTTTCGTTGGCGAGAATTTATTGAAGATTATGGCCGAAAAACTTGGAACCCCTGTTCTTGTTTTTAGGCTTTGCAGGGTTTATGGTCCAGGAGATCTTGAGATTAGTTCCTATGGACCTTCAAAATTTATAACCACTCTATTGAAGGAAAATAAAATTTCCTTGTTTGGCGCAGGAGAGGAAAGGCGGGCTTATTTGCTCATTCTGGACCTTGTGAAAATTGTTCAACAACTGATTTTAAGTGATGTTGAGGGAGCTTTTAACGTAGGGATGGGGGCAAGTTTTTCATTTAAAGAGATAATTGATGTGTTGCAGAAAATATCCAACAAGAAGCCGGATATAATAGCTCTCAAACGAACTCGGAATAATATAGACTTGGGTTTTAACATAGAAAAACTGATGGGTGTGCTACCGGGCTTTAAATTTACCAGTTTGGAACAAGGTTTGGGCGAGACCTACGAATCAATTTCAAAAAATCTTTCAATTCTCAAAGCTTGATCAGGTTTGACTGGAATGGAACAAAGAAGATTAAGCTGAAACTGGAGTAACTGGATCGTATACTATTTTCACTATTTGTGAGATTTTTGTAAGACCTTTACCCTAGTTTCACCAGCCCTCTCCCCACCTTACCATTACTCAAATCGCTAAGCGCCTCATTAATTTCTGACAAGCTGTAGACATTTGTGATCAAAGGGTTCAGGTCAAGGTCTCCAGATTGTAATAAGTTTGCATACATGGAAATATCTTTATCCGGTTGAGTCTCCCCCCCCCAGGTTCCAACAATTCTTTTTCCCTTGATTAAATCGAAGGGGTCCACCGCAATCTTTTCTCCCTTGGGGAGGTTTCCCGCAATGATACAAAGCCCTCCATTGTCACAAACGGCCTGAAAAGCGGTTTCCATTATTTTCCCAATGCCAGATGCTTCGATGGAAAAATCAACTCCCTTTTGTTTGGTGATTTCCATGATAGCTGGAAGAATGTCCTGTTTTTTTCCATTTATTTGATGGGTGGCTCCGACTTTCATGGCCAATTCAAGCTTGTGGTCAAATATGTCTATGGCAATAATGGTCTTGGCCTGCCTGAGCTTACATCCTATGATCGCGCTAAGTCCAATTCCCCCAACCCCGAATATGGCAACTATAGACCCTTGCTTTACCTGGGCTGTGTTGATCGCAATCCCTGCTCCAGTGGGAATGGCGCAACCTAAAAGGGATGATTCCCGTAAAGAGGGCCCATTAGGAATAGGAACCACCCTGTTCTCAGATATTACAGCCCGCTCCATAAAGGTTGAAATAGCACCCGAATTTACTGTAGACCCATCGTCTCTTGTGTAACTCGCTGAGGGAACATCCAGGCCAGCACCTTTAATCCATGTCAAAACTACGGAATCCCCTTCGCGGACTTTAGTAACTTCGGGGCCGATTGCCTCAATGGTTCCTGCTCCCTCATGACCAAGCGTATGAGGCAAAAATTTATCCTCACCTTTCGAACCATTTACCTCGTTTAACTGGGTATGGCAAACCCCGCTATAGGCTATTTTTACCAAGACTTGCCCGGCTTTCAACATAGGTAAAGTCAGTTCCTCAATTTGCAGAGGTTTATTTGTTTCGGTCAAAACTGCGGCTCGAGTCTTCATATTTTTTTATAGGTTGGCATTGGTTTGTTGATGGAACTGCATAACGGCTTGACCAGTCACTGGAGTTATGGACAGCTTGCAGATTTCTTGAAATGGAAAAGCTTTCACAGCTTGTCCCTCATTCAGCTTATGCTTTTCCCAAACAGAACTTACATCCGCGACGAAGAACCAACTGCGCACGGGTATTTTTTCAGCATACTCGGTGCCGTCTATATACCACAAGTACTTAAACTCCTGAGGCCATATAGTTAGTTCCTCAGCCACTTCCCGCTTTACGGCCTCCAACGGAGTTTCATTTCCCTCAATTTCGCCACCGATCAGCGACCATTTTCCCGCAGCAAGAAGATTGGGTTTGTTATCCCTTAAGTGTAAGACATACCGGTGCCGCAATAGCAGAATGGCCTGGACGACTTGAAGTAGGGGAGCATTTGCTTCAGGAACGTCATTTGGTTTGCGATGAACTACCAATAATCACCATTGGCCATGACCGGCTTTAAAAAGAGCTTCAATCTGGTAGTGCTGACCTTGGTGAGTTGTGCGCAATCGCTCATAGGGGCCCTCATGTTATAGACGATAAGAAAAGCTCTATGCTACCTTTATTTACCCTTATACCGACAAGCAGAACTACCTTTGTATGCTGAGTTTGGGATTTTAAATGGCGTAGTCC
>Ga0233433_10001305_pt1 | contig 24065 bp, 20 predicted proteins | sample SI_122_August201_5_FD_179868 | JGI IMG/M metagenome (GOLD analysis project Ga0233433, IMG submission 179868) | Seawater microbial communities from Saanich Inlet, British Columbia, Canada - SI_122_August2016_100_MG | ecosystem: Environmental > Aquatic > Marine > Inlet | place: Canada: British...
TAAAAGGCTTTGTTGATTCTAAAAAACAACCAGCCGGATTAGATTTAGCTAAAATGTTTGGTAATATCCTCATGAAGAGATCATTTGATTCAGTTGGTTCATGGCATGTCAAAGGATTATTCCTTGGCATGATGCACTTTCAAGACAAATACAATGAAGATTTAGAAAGATTACAAAGATGTGATATTCACTATGTTACTCCCGACCTTAGAATAGTTCCGTTCTGTGCATTTAATGTAATTCCAGAATGGTATAGAGATAGAATTCAAAAGAAATATTCTATCACTGTAGAGGAATGGGAAGAACGTGAAGGTGTAAAACTTGAAGATGGTCTATACAGAGGCCTTATGAGACGTGGTGCAGGTGATGAACTTGCTGCTGGCTGTGCAAAGAGTCAGATGTTCCATGATGCATCACAAGCTACAATGTAGAAGAATTTCTTATTCAAAAGAGTAATAACGGTTCAACTAATTTTTAAACTATTGAATTCTCAAACTAGTTTGTTTCAAATTAGTAGTTTTAATTTCAAAATAAGTCATATCTTTGTAATTGGAATTTTGGTCTTAGCATTTTCAACATCTTTTCTAATTAGATCTCAACCTGCTGGATATGGGTTTGAATTAAATGAGTTTGATCCATTTTTTAATTTTCGTGCTACTGAGTATATTGTAGAAAATGGATTCTCTGAATATTTTAAATGGAATGATGATAAAAGCTGGTATCCACATGGTCGAGATGTCTCAGCAACTTCTCAAGTAATGCTTCATAGTACAGCAGCTATCAGTTATCAAATATTTGGAGGAAATTCATCATTATATGATTTCACTATATTATTTCCAGCAGTAATTGGTTCGTTAACTGTAGTTGTTATTTTTGCACTAGTAAGATTATTTGCAGGAACTACTGCTGGATTATTTGCTTCTTTACTATTTGCAGTATCACTACCAATTATTATTAGAGGTTCTATTGGTTGGTTTAAATCTGAACCCCTAGGAATTTTTTATGGTCTTTTAGGATTGTATTTATTTTTAAGTGCAATGCATTCTAAAAATAAAAAAATCATAATTTCAAAAATTATTTTTGGAGGAATAATAATGAGTTTTGGAATGTCATCTTGGGGTGGAAATCAATTTTTTATAATTCCTATAGGGTTATTTATTTTAGCATTACCGTTTGTTAGAAAAGATCATAAATTTTTACTATGGGGTGTTCCACTATTTGTAGTAACATTCATTTTAATATCAAGTATGTTTGAAAGACCTGGACCAAATTTTGTATATTCTTTAGGTGGTCTTTCATTACTAATTCCAACTGTATTTCTCATTAGTAGTATATTTATTCAAAAAATTAGTAAGGATAAAAATAAAATAAGAAATAGTTTATTTTTACTAATTTCAATTATTATAATTGGATCATTTTTATTAATAATAAATGAAGAATCAAATATTTTACCTCTACCTAGTTTTAGATATCTAAATGCAATTAATCCATTTTTAACAACTTTGGATCCATTAACTGATTCTGTTGCAGAACATGCAACACCTAACATTTCACAATCTTTTATGTTTCATTCAATTTTGATGATTTTTTCTGGACTTGGTGCTTGGTTTATTTTATCTAAAAAATCATTTCAATCTAAAATTATTATAAAAAATGATATCAAAATCTTTGTTCTAATTATTGGAGTAACAGGTGTATATGTTAGTTCTGCATTTATACGATTAGAAGTATTTGCATCTATATCGCTAATTATACTTGCTTCCATTGCATTATCTGTTTTAAGTAAAGAAATTTTTAAAATTAATTTATTGAGTAAGAAATCTTACATATTAAAAATCTCATACACTGTACTAATTTTCTTATTGTTTGTCATCCCACTTGTTTTTCCTGCTAATGCTAATTGGATTAGTGGCGTAGATACTCCTCTAACAATACTTACTGGAGCAACAAATCATCCACCTAGTAATGATTGGTTAGACACTCTTGAATGGATAAAACTTAACACTCCTGAAAATTCAGTTATTGCATCATGGTGGGACTATGGATATTGGATTCAAACTCTATCTGAAAGAGCGACACTATCTGATAATTCTACAGTTCATACTTCAATAATTCAAGAAATTGCTCGTATGTTCCTTAGTACACCTGATGATGGTTGGAATATGCTTCAAAAAATGAATGCAGATTATGTTGTTGTGTTTATTGCTGGTGAGAGATTAGATGCACAATATGATGATGAACAAGTATACTATTTAGCTCATGGTGGAGATGAATCTAAAATACCATGGTTTATTCGCATAGCTGAATTATCTGAAGAAACATATTTGGAATCTAATTCTTTTACTGGCACTGATTATTTTTGGAATGAAACATTGTTAGGCAAAATAATTCCATTTAAAATAGTGACACATTATAATCTTGCACTTCAAAAAGAAACTAGTATTTTTCAACCTGGATTTATTCCATTTAGTACTAAAGAAATTAAATATGTCTCTGACAATGATCCATTAAAATTAGTTTATGCATCTCCAAGTTTCTATGATGAAAAACCTGGACCTATGACTGGTGTATTTGTTTATGAAGTTAACAAAAATTATATTTTAATTAAACCAACTACATAAATTTTCTAATTTAAAATATTTCTTAATAATATTATATTTTTAAATTTTGTGCATTTAATGTAATTCCAGAATGGTATAGAGATAGAATTCAAAAGAAATATTCTATCACTGTAGAGGAATGGGAAGAACGTGAAGGTGTAAAACTTGAAGATGGTCTATACAGAGGCCTTATGAGACGTGGTGCAGGTGATGAACTTGCTGCTGGCTGTGCAAAGAGTCAGATGTTCCATGATGCTTCTCAGGCAACAATGTAATAGAATTTTTTTAATACAATACCTTAAAAACTCAACAATTAATTTTGATTTGTGAAATTTCTTTTTATTTCTCCTAGATTTTCTGGTGGGATTGGAGGTCATGCTGCAATGTTGGCAGAACAATTACAAAATTCTGGACATGATGTAACAAAAATGAAAACTCCTCATATACCAATAAAAAATTTAAAAAATCCTAGTTTTGCAGTATTTGGTGCATTAATGGGAATAATTAACAGAGAAAATTATGACATAGTTCATGCATTTAATATTCCTTCATCTTTTGCAATGCGTTTTTCAAAAGGTAAAAAAAAAGTTTTATCAATACATGGAATTTTTAGTGATCAAGTAAAAGCACTGCATTCTGAAACAATTAGTACAATTGCCAGTAATGTTGAATCAAAAGTAATGAAATGGCCCGATAAATTAACAACTGATTCCAAAATTTCTCAAATTGAATATAAAAAAAAATTAGATTTTGATTTTGAATGTTTACCTTCTCCAATTGATATTAAAATGTTTGAAAAAATAGGTGATGTAGAAAAAAAAGAAAAACAAATTGTTTATCTTGGCAGAGACAGTTATGAAAAAGGAATTGATATTTTGAGAAGGATAGAGTCAAAACTTAATGGGAAAGTAGTTTATTGTGTGAATTTATCTTGGTTAGATGCTATGAAAATTTTAAAATCATCCACAATACTTGTTGTGCCTTCAAGAATAGAAAGTCTTCCTACTGTGATAAAAGAAGCATTTTATCTCAAAATACCTGTAGTTTCTACTTCTGTTGGAGGAATTCCAGAATTAATAGATAACGGGAAAACTGGAATTTTAGTAGATACTGAAAATTCTGAAATGTTATCTTCTAAAATCAATGAACTTTTAGAAGATACAAAAATGCAATCAAAACTTATTTCTAATGCATATGAATTTGTTACTAAAAATTTTACTTGGGATGTAATATTGCCTAAATATGCAAAATTTTATGAAAATCTACTATCTGATTAAAAATCATTAATTAATTTTTTCAGTCCATCATTTAAATTAATTTCATACTTCCATCCTGTTTTTTTTATAAATAGTAATGTGTCTGCTAAACTTTTTCCTATGTCTCCTGGTTGCTCTTTATCAAAAATTAATTTCAAATCTAATTTAGAAATTTTGATCATTATATTTGCTAGATCAAAAATTGAAGTTGGAATACTTGTACCAACATTAAAAAATCCTTCATTGACATTACTTTGCATTACTGTCAAATTAGCTTTGGCAATATCTTCAACTGAAATAAAATCTCTTATTTGATTTCCATTTCCATGAATTAATAGTGATGTTTTTTCATTAATACATCTAAGAAATTGTGTTATTACTCCTGCATAAGATCCTGTTTGTCCCTTTCCATATACGTTGAAATATCTTAAACCTACAACTTTTGAATTATCTTTCCAAAATTTTGATGCTAAATTCTCTTTTTTTACTTTAGTTTCTCCATAGGGGTTAATTGGATTTCTTGAATTTTTTTCGTTAATTGGAATTGAATTTACGTCTCCATATACGCTAGAACTACTTGCAAAAACAACTTTAGTTTCTAATTTTTTAGCAATTTCAAAAATATTTTTTGTTCCATTTACATTTACATCAAAATATTCTTCAGTTTTTTTAAATGACTCTGAAACTATGGTCAATGCTGCTTCATGAAAAATCCCATTCACATTTTTTATTACGGACTTTATATCACTTTTATTTCGAATATCTATGTTATGAAATTCTATGCTATCTTCAATTTCTTTCAGTCTGGACATGTCACTTGTATGTAAATTATCTATTATTATTACGTCATGAGAATTTTTTACTAATAATTTAGCAATGTTACTTCCAATGAAACCAGCTCCTCCTGTAATTACATATTTCATAAATATTGATAATGTAATGGTTCTTTAAGTTTTAAGTAATAAAAAATTAAAAAACTAAATAAAGAAACCATTTAGAAAACAATAGAAGTAAAAATTATGGTAAAAAATATGATTAATCTTAATGAAATAATTTCCAATATTCATAAAAAAAAATTATCTGTATGTATTATTGGAATTGGTAGGATTGGACTTCCTACTGCACTTTCATTTGCAAAAGCTGGATTTAACATTATTGGAATTGATATAAATGAAAATTTGGTAAAAATGATCAATTCTGGTGAATTTCCATTAAAAGATGAACCTGATTATGATGTGATTTTTGATGAAGTAATGAAAAATAAAAAATTTTCTGCGACTACAAAAATTAATGAAACAGTACCAAATTCTGATATAATTTTATTATCTTTACCTACACCTATGGATAAACAAAATGTACCTGATTATTCTGCTTTAAAATCAGTTGGAAAACAATTAGCAAATTTGATATCAGTTGGTTCGCTAGTAATAGTTGAAAGTACTGTCGAACCTGGTTTTATTGAAAATGAACTAATTCCAATTATTGAAAATGGTGTTAAGAAATTTCGAGCTGGAATTGATTTTGAAATAGGAGTATGTCCTGAAACTGCCAATCCTGGAGAAATTTTAAAAGACTTCCAAAATTTACCTCGACTAGTTGGCTCTATTAATGACAAAACTGTTGAAATTATTTCAGAATTTTATAGAAGTGCATTTGATGTTGAATTAATTAAAATGCCTAATTGTAAAACTGCTAATGCAGTTAAATTAACAACAAATGTATTTCGAGATTTAAACATTGCATTTGTTAATGAATTAGCTGTTCTTTTTGAAAATTTGGGAATTGATATTATGACTGTTTTAGAGGCCGCAAAAACAAAATACAATTTTCAAATTCATTATCCTGGACCTGGAGTGGGAGGTCCATGTTTACCAATCAATTCCTATCAATATTTGAATACTGCAAAAAAATTTGATTTACCTTTAAAATTAGTTAAAACTGCAAGAACCGTTAATGAAAGTATGCCTCTACATGTAGTAAAATTATTATCTGATGCATTTGAAGAACAAAATCAACAAATCCGTGGGTCTACTGTATTGTTACTTGGAGTTTCGTATAAACCCGATGTGAAAGATATTCAAATTTCTCCTGCAGAAAAAGTTATTGAGAAATTAAAAGAATTAAACGTCCATGTTAGAATCTATGATCCTTATTTTATATCCAAAAATATTTTTGGAATAGATTCAGAAATTAATTTAATTGATGCACTTTCTACTTCTGATGGAGTTATTCTTATAACTCCTCATAAGGAATTTTATAATCTTAAACCTACTTTTTTAAAATCTAAACTACGAAATCCTATTTTTATTGATACAAGATGTATCTTAAATCAACATGAAGCAATTAATGCTGGATTAATTTATCGTGGACTTGGCAGAGGAAAATTATAATAATTTAAAGATTTCAGATATTGTTTCAAATATCTTAACTCTTCGTTATAATCCATTACAAAAATCATTAATACCTGAATTAACTTGGAAAAATTTTATACCTAATTCTAATAAAATTTCTATAAAAATTATTGAAGAGAAAATTGAAAATTATCTACAACAAAACCTTGATAATTTAACCTCTACTGTTGCTATCTCTCTCAGTGGTGGCATTGATTCATCTTTAGTTCTTGGATATATTCGAAAATTATTTCCAAATATTACAATTGAAGCTGTATCTATAAAATTTTTAGATAGTATTGATGAAACACAAGATGCCAAAAGAATTGCTGAACATTTTGGAGCTGAACATAGTATTCTTGAAGTAAACAATTATTTGGAAATTTTACCTTTGGCAATTGGAATTACTAAGATGCCTTTTTGGGATAATCATTGGTATTTTATATCTGAATTCGCAAATAAAAAGTCAAAATTTTTAGCTTCTGGAGATGGAGGTGATGAGATATTTGGAGGATATACATTTAGATATAAAAAATTTATAACTCAAATAAATTCAAATTCAACACCTATTGAAAAAGTACATGCCTATCTTAACTGTCATGAACGTGATTGGGTAATTGATCAAAATCAAGTATTTGGTAATATGTCCAATTTTTCTTGGGACAAAATCTATTCAATTCTATTACCTTTTTTTGATAATTCGTTGAACCCACTTGGACAGGTTTTTTTAGCTGATTATAATGGAAAATTACGATATAATTTTTCTCATGTTAATAATTCAATAAATAATCATTTTGGATTAAATTCTATTTCCCCTCTTTTATCTACTGATTTAATTTCACTCTTATCTCATTGTAAATATGATAGTAAATATGATAAATCACAAAATACGGGAAAAATTTTTTTAAGACAATTATTAGATAATTTTGGTATTAATCATTTAATTTCTAAAACTAAATTAGGTTTTTCAGTTAATACTTCAAATTTATGGAAAAATTATGGTAAAGAAATTTTTGATTATTATGTGGATAATGGGAGAGTTGTAAAAGATGGTTGGATAAATCAAGAATGGATATCTAAATATAAAAACAAAAGTGATTTGGATATTCGTCATGTGAATAAATTATTGGGAATTTTAGCATTAGAAATTTGGTATAGAATTTTTATTACAAATGAATTAGATCGTAATTCAAAATTATCTTTTTAAAATTAATTCTTTCAAATTTTTCTTAGATACTCTTTAAAATTCAATGTTATTTTTTGCCAATCAAATTTTTCTTTAACTGATTCATATCCTGCATTTCCTATTTTTTTCATTATTTTGTTATCATTCAAAATTAATTCTGCTTTATCTACAAAATCATTAGGACTATTTTTTTCTATTAGAAAACCATTTTCCCCATTTTCTATCAATTCTGATATACCTCCAACATTTGTTGCAATAATTGGTTTTTTCATCGCCTGTGCTTCTTGAATAGTTCTTGGCAACATATCTAATCCACTCATTAACACACATACATCAATTTCAGTTAAAAATTTTCTAATACCTGCAGGATAATTTAAGGGGCCGAGCCAATGAAAATTATCATATTTTTTTAAAACTGTCAGAATTTTATCTCTATGTGGGCCATCACCAGCCCAATAGAAATTCACTTCGGGCATTTTTTCTAGTACTTTTGTCAGATTACACATTTCTTTTACTTTATCCCAAATTACTGCTCCCTGAATAATTCCTATACATGGATGTTTTAGTTCCATTCCTATTTCATTATACCAATTTGATAATTCGATTCCTTGATACAAAACATGTGTTGATTTTTTAGGATAATGATTTCTAACTATTTCATCTAAATGTTGACAAATTGGTAAAATTGCTTTTGAATTTTGAAAATTTTTCTCACCAATCATTTCCCATTTTTTTATAATCTTTTTTTTTAAAAATGAATTATAATTTATTTTACTAGATATGTTAATTTCACGCCAAAAATCACCTCTTAAAAAAATCATAAATGGAATTTTCTGTTTTGAACATGCCAATCCTAAATGTCTTGGTCTATCAAGAAATACTAAATCAGGTTTTTCATTTTGAATTAAATCTATAAATTTTTTATCGGATTCCATCCAATGACTAATTTTTCTACTAGGAAATCCATCATAAATTTCAGAATCAAATACAATTTTTGTATCAATATCAATCCTGTTCAAAGCATTTGAAAATTCTTTCATATATGGAAATCTTGATACATGTGACGCAAGAATTATTTTCATCTTTTTTTAAATAGGTTTTTTGTTATATTTAGATAATTAGTTTTAAATAAATTAGTAATGATGATTAATAGGTTTAAATTAAAACTAATTAATACATGGAATGTGAAATATGTGGTAATATCTTAAATCCCTCAAAATTTTTAAATCACACTATTTTAACTTGTAATTTCTGTAAATATCATAAAACAATAGATGATAAAAATACTTCTAAGTCTTTAAAAGAAAAATACAAAAGTGATTTTTGGAGTCAAGAAAAACTTGAAGATATGATTTTAACAAATTTTTCAAATAAGCAAGGTCAAGATTATAAACTTGCTCAAGAATCTATGTTCGAATATTCTAAAAAATTTATTCCTTCAAAAGGTAGTATTTTAGAAATTGGTGTTGGAACTGGAGTTCATCTTCTAAATTTTGATAAATTAGGTTATCAAGTTACAGGAATTGAGCCTGATTTAACTAGTACAGAATTTCTTAATAAAACTCTAAAAAATGGAAAATGTATAAATGGATATATTGAAGATTTAGATTTTGAAAATAAATTTGATGTTATATTTTTGTATCATGTTGTAGAACATCTTGAACATCCCTTATTCATGTTAAAAAAATGCAAGGATCTTTTAAAAAATGACGGAATAATTATCATTGCAGTCCCTGATTGTGAAAACCCTATTACCCTTGAAAAATCCATTTCAAATCCATTTCATATATGGCATTTTTCTAAAAAATCATTTGAAATACTTGGTAAGAATCTGGGAATGCATTCTTTATCATTAGAGTCTTTTTCAAGAATTTCTACAAGTTCAAGACGACTACATAAAATTCTCAAAAAAATCAATTTTTCATCAATTACATATAAAAATAATCCTTATTTCCCTTTGACTCTAACTGATAAAAACAATGGATATGAAATTAGATTAGTTTTAAAAAAATAATCTATTACTTCATCAATTCATGATTTATCTTAAAAATTTTTACATTATATTTTAAATCAATATTTGTAGAATCAAATTCTTTTTTTAAGAATTTAATATTTTCTCCATTTTTATATACATTTTTAATAAACTCTGGTCTATTTGGATTATCATCAGTAATCAAATGTGTTAATTCTAAACCTGAATCATTTATGAAATCTTCTAAATATTGATAGTCTTTAGTTTCAAATATTATAACATGTTTATTCACAGAATTTCTAATTGATTTTTTATCCTCTCTTTTAATATCAAAATATTTTTTGTATTCATCCCATTCTTTTGGAATTTCAACTGCTTCTAAAAATCTACTTTCTGGATAAAATGAATTCACTCCAGTAGTTGAGGAAACTATAATTTGCGATACTTGAAAAATATCTTTTTCTATTTCTAACTTTTCTATTTTCCATTCTATGAAAAATACTGAAGAAATAATGATGAAAGTGATAAATAAAATTTTAATTATTTTTCTTTTAGAAAATTTCTCTAAAATAAATTTCATGCCAAATGTTGAAATTATTATTAAAATTGGAAAAAGATAAAACACAAATCTGACATCTTTTAATGGAATTGAATATGCATAAATCATTGGTAAAATCAGAAAAATTGATACTGAAAAAATTATCCATGAATCTTTATTTCTTTTTTTAATAATTGGAATTATTCCAATTGGAACAAATATGATTAGGGTCGGTATTAAAGCCCATGCAAAATATTTTGGAAAATTTTCAATAGAGGTCCACATATTTGGATTTCCATTTGATACATCTAAATCTGTAAGTGCCGTAATTGAATTACTGGCTCTCATGAATAATGCATCATTTTCCATTACATTGTATTTATGATATGCAAGAGGTGTAACCATTACTAGAAAAATTAAAATACAAAATATCATAGTTTTCCTTTTCTTTTTTCCATTTATTATCAAAATGCTTATCATTGCTAAAAAAACAAAAAGACCTTCTGCACGAACATTTGTACTTAATCCTACAATTACAAATGACAGAAAAATTAGTTTTTTATTTGAACTTAAACTCATTGATATACCTAAAGTGATCAATAAAATATAGAGAGGATCAGTAATCCCTAAAAGTGAATTTTGAATTAAATGTGGTTCAAATGCGAATAATATACATGCTAAAATACTAAATTTTTGATCTAGAAATTTCCTAGATAGAAAATAAATTGGAATAATCGTAATAACTGAAATTACTATTGAGATAATTTTCTGTGTTTGCATAAATTCATTTACTGTTTCAAAATTGAATAAATAGAAAAATCCTGATACAAATATTGGCCAACCTGGATTTGCGGGAGAATAATTATTTGGCAAGTTGCCTTTAATAGCAATATCTGAAGCAAAATAGAAATATCCTAATGCATCAGATGTTAAATATATTTCAGGTGAAAAATAATATATTCTAATAATTATACTGCTTACCATAATACATAATAAAATTAAAAATATTTTAGAAAAATTATACTCTGTAAATTCATTAACTATTTTTTGATTCAATTATAATCAAACTCTTAAACTGATTAAAATATTATTCTAAATTTTTTCCATTTTTCTTTTTGCAAATATGTAATATGTCATCAATGATAATTCTGATATAATTACTGCAATCGCTACTCCATTTACTCCTATTTGTGAACCTAAAATCAAAATTAATGGGATTTGTATTACTACTGCAATTACTGCTCCTATTAATACAACTTTACTTCTTTCCATTCCTAAAAATGTTGAAGTATACATCATAGAAATTGTTCGTGGAATTATTGCGATACTCAAAATTTGAATGATACCTCCTACATATTCAAATTTTGGAAAAAATATTGGGAGGATGTGTGGTGCTACAGTTATCCCCAAAATTGCCATAACTACGGATAATCCTACAATCCATTTTTTCAGTTTATATGTTGACACTCCACTTGCATCTTGAGATAATGTATATTGAACAACTATTACAGGAATTATTGAAAGTACACTTAGAAATTGTAATCCTAAATAATAATTTCCTAAAAGTGCAAAACCAAAAAATGGTGCAATAATTATTTTATCTATCTGTCCTGAAATTACTCTTGAAATATCTTTTCCATAATTGTTTAACATAAATTTTTTTTTAGATTGTAATAGGGGAAAATTTATTTTCATTTCTCTAAAAATTTTATAAACTGTATGTACTGGAACTAAAAATGAAAGTGCAATTGCTAAAACAATACCATTAGAATCAAAAATATAATATAATGGAAAAGATAATCCAACAAATACAATTTTTTGAATAATAAATATTTTTGAATATTTTTTAAACTGTTTTTCCCCTAAATAATATGCTGTTGTTAATCCATAAATTACATATGCAATAACATAGATACTTACGATAATATTTTGAACTATAATTAAAACAGCTAAAGCTGATATTATGCTAGTAATTAACGATATCAATAAAACCGTTGATGCAATTGGAATTTTTTTTGCTGTATATACATTAATTGTAGCTCCTCCTCCAACTAACGCAAATATTGAAGCTATACTTCCAATTGCTACAAGATAGCTAATTTCTCCATATTGTTCAGTTGTGATAATTGTAGCTAAGAATAACCAAAAAAGTGTAGAAATTGCAGTTCCAATAAAATTAGATATTCCAATTGCAGTAAGATCCTCAAATTTTTTAAATAAATTCTTGATTTTTACTATTTTATTTACCATTATATTTTATAACTTCCTTCTAACCTGTATTGATCCACTATTTTTCACGAACAACATTTACTAATGAATATAACAAAATTGCAGCCATAGTTAGCATTGTTCCTATTATTATTGAGGATACTCCAATTAAAGTAACATGGATTGGAAAATTACTTGAAACAATATATTCATTCACTACCCAACCAGTAAAAAATAAACCTATTATCAAGAATATGCTACCTGGAACCCCATAAAATTTCAATGGGTGTTCAATTGAAATGAATTTCATTGTACTCATTATTACTGATATTCCATGAGAAGCAGGATTATGAGTTGATGTATCTCCTTCATAGATTATCTGTATTGGTACTTCAGAAATTTTTAATCCTGATTTACTGGCTTTTATCAAAATTTCTGTAGATATTCCCATTCCACGATCAGAAATATTTAGTGTTTGAATAGTTTTTTTATTATATGCTCTAAATCCACTTTGTGAATCTGTCACTTTCAAATCTGTTTCTAGATTTGAAATTTTAGTAATTGCCTTTATTCCTAATTTTCTATAACCTGGAACTGATTCACTATTTCCTAAAAATCTTGAACCTATGACAATATCTGCTTCATTATTTTTTATAGGTTTTAAAACTGGTTCGATATCTTCTAATCTATGTTGCCCATCTGCATCAAATGTAACTAATACATCTGCATCAATTTCTTTAGCTTTTGAAAATATTGAACCTATTGCCCCTCCATATCCCAAATTCTTGGTATGATTAATTACAATGGCTCCAAGTTTTTCTGCTATTTCACCTGTTAAATCTGAAGAACCATCATTACATACTATTATTTCATCTACAATTTTTTGTAATTTTACAATAATTTTTGCAATATTTTCTTCTTCATTGAATGCTGGTATTCCAATTACTGTTTTCAATTTCCTTTCTTCCTTTTTTTCATATTATAAAAAATATTAACTATCATCGAAAATACACCTTCTATATTTAATTGAAAAAAATAATCTATATTTTTCACATAAAATTTTAATCCAAAATTTCTTATGCACCAATTTGTTAATGATAACCATGGAAAAATTATTCCTAGGCCTTTATTGAACTGTTTAGTCGATGAAATTAATCCTTTTCCACTAATACCACGTTCATATTCATACATCAATACTTCATCAATTACTGCTAAATTTCCATATTTTAATACATTTAAGAAAATTGCCCAATCATGACCTAAAAATGAATTTGAAATAACACTTTTTTTGATTACTTCTGATTTAAAAACACTGTAAATTACTTGACATGAAGATTTTTTCAGATATGATCTTGCTTTTGAATTAAAATTACCTTCCATTGTAAAAATACCTCTTGGTCTAACGTAATCTCTCATTTTTTTCATAAAATAAGAATGCCCTAATTCATTTTTATCAATTTGGATTAATTCATCATCAGGTTGATATGAATTAATTTTACTTATACTTGCAACATTTTTTTCATTATTTTCAAATGTTTGTAAATTTTTATCAATAAATTCACATAAAAGAATATCATCAACTGCTGTCCACATAAAATATGGACTATTAGATTTTTCTAGAACAAATTCAAAATTTTTTATAGCCCCGATATTTTTTTCTTGTCGAAAATATGTTATTCGCTTATCTTTTTTTTTAAATTCTTCACAAATTTTCTGAGTAAAATCTGTAGAACAATTATCAGAAATTATTAATTCAAAATTAGTAAAAGTTTGATTAAGAATAGATTCGATTTTTGAGCGGATAAAACGTTCTCCATTATATACTGGTAATCCTATACTTATCTCTGACATGATTATTCTTCTAATGGGTGATTATTTTTAGTCATGTCTAACTATTCTTTCCTTTTAGATTAAATTATATTAATTAAAATTCATTTATTACTGATAATGAATTCTGAGAATTTTTGCCCTGTTTGTAATTTTTTTAATGTTGAATCTTTCTTTACTCGAAAAAATGTACCTGCTAATCAAAATTTTTTAATTCCAGAAAAAAATTCTGCATTAAAAGTTGTAACTGGTAATTTGGAACTACAAATTTGTAATAACTGTAGTTTTATTTATAACCAACAATTTCATTTAGATAAAGTTGAATATGGAAATTCATATGAAAATTCTCAAGATGAATCACCCTTATTTGAAGAACATTTATCAAAATTAGCAAAAAATTTAATCATTGAAAAGAATATTAAAAATTCTACTATTGTGGAAGTTGGTTGTGGAAAAGGATCCTTTCTCAAAAAATTGATCAATTTTGATGACAGGAAAAATATTGGAGTAGGATTTGATCCGAGCTTTACAGGAGATGGATTAGAAAATAAAAATCTGAAATTTGTCAAATTTTTTTATGATTCAGATTCTGCCGATATTAAAGCTGATGTTGTAGTTTGTAGACATGTTATTGAACATATTCCAAATCCTGTAGACTTTTTAAAAACAGTTAGAACAGCTTTATCTTCATCTAAAAATCCTAGAATTTTTTTTGAGACACCTGATGTAGATTGGATATTAAAAAATCATGTTTTGTGGGACTTTTTTTATGAACATTGTTCTTATTTTAATCCAAAATCTATTCGTACTGCATTTGAACTTGCAGGATTCAAAATCGAATCAATTGAACATGTTTTTAATAATCAGTATATGTTGATTCAGGCATCTTTATCTGATGATATAATTTCCACTTTTGGTACAACTAATGAAACTATAAAATTAGCAAAAGATTTTTCAATTCAAGAACAAAAACATTATAATTTTTGGAAAAATAAAATTGATACATTATTTCTAAATGGTAAAATTGCAATTTGGGGAGCTGGTGCTAAAGGTGTAACTTTTCTAAACTTGTTTGATTTAAATTCAAAATTAATAGATTGTGTGGTGGATATTAATCCTAAAAAACAAGGCATGTTCATACCTGGAACTGGGCATAAAATTATACCTCCTCATGAAATAGAGGCAAAAAATATTACAAATATAATTATTATGAATCCTAACTATTTTGAAGAAATTCAATCTAATTTAAAACAACTTAATCTAAAAATTAATTTGATCATTTAACATTTTTTCTAACCCTTTCTTAATATCACTCATTTCAAATCCAATTTTATCTTTTAATTTTTTATTACTTAATTTTACATTATTTCTTTTTACATGTAAATCTAAATCTAATGAAGATATTTTATGAATTAATTCTTTTTTTAAACCAAAAGTATCTGCAATTTTCAATGCCCATTCATATCTGTTAATGTATTCTGACCCTACAATGTGAAAAATACCTTCCATTTCTTTTTCTATTAAAAGATTTGTTGCATGTACAAATTCTGGAACATAAGTTGGAGTATTAAACCAGTCTATTACTTCATTAAATTTAACATTTTTTTCCAGACTACTTATGACTCTATATACTGAATTAGTGTGCTGCCATTTTTCTGGCCATCCGTAAGGTTGATCTGTTCTTAATATTAAAAATGGAATACCTGATTTTCTAATAATTTTTTCACCTTTTAATTTAGTAATTCCATATACACTTGTTGGAGAAGGATTATCTGTCTCACTAAATTCTGACTTTGTTCCATCAAAGACAGCTGATGTTGAGATGTAAATTAATTTTGAATTATATAGTTTACACTCATTTAAGATATTTTCTGTCCCTTCAACATTGATCGTTTGAGCTAATTCAGGTTTAGTTTCACATAGATCAACATTTGTTAGTGCAGATGAAAAAATTACTACATCTGAATTATTTTTTTGAAAAAACTCTTTAACATTTTTTTTATTTGTAATATCAAGTTGAAAACCATTTTTGTAAGTAGGATCATTTTTTAAAAATGAATAATTTATGTCACTATCTGATTTCAAAAGTGATCTAACAAAACATGAACCAATAAAACCTGAACCACCAAGAATTGAAATTTTCATAATATATCAATATTTTTTTTCTATTTACATTTTGTTGGACTTAATACATTTTAGATATCCCATTGGTGCAACTGTCAATAATAATTTTTTATCAATATTTTTATCAATTTTAAATCTATCATTTATTTTTAAAAATGCTTTAACTGCTGATTTTGGATTGTTATTTTTACCCCATGGCCTATTTTTTAAAACTTCATCAGGTAATTCGTCTACTACCGTATCAAAAACTATGAGATAGCTATTTTTAGATACAAAGGAAGAATATATTTTTAATTCTTTTAAAACATGTTTATGTGTATGATTTGAATCTAAAACAACTAGGATTTTCTTTTTATTTTGAACAAATTTTCTAATTTGATTAATAATTTCTTTGTCAGTAGAAGAACCTTCAATAAGATGTATACGTTTACTTAAAGGATGTTTTTCAATAACTTTTTTATTTTCTTTTTTTATGTTGATATCTATTCCTATAACTTCTCCTTTTCCAATTAATTCCAGTAGAGATGCTGAAAAAATGATTGAACCTCCACGGGCAACACCAGTTTCAATCACTAAATCAGGTTTTACCTTCCAAATGATCTCTTGTAATGCAATAATATCTTGTGGATATTGAATTATTGGAAGGCCTAACCATGTAAAATGATAGGAATATTCATTTTTGATACTCTCAAGAAACCATTTTTCTGAAATATCTTTGAGTTTTAGATTTTTACTCATTGAATCAATGATTTTTTTATTTCTTTTTTTAAATTCTTCTGAATTCAAATTCTATCTTGCTCTTTAAATGGTTCATACAATAAATCTTTTGATGAGATCACAGAAATTTTTTCTGGGAGTTTAATATTAAATTTTGAATCATTCCATGTAATTCCTCTTGCAAACTCTTTCTTATAATACTGTGAAATCTGATAAAATACTTCTGTATTTTCTTCTAGAGTTTGAAATCCATGAGCAAATCCATTTGGAATATACAATATTTTGTAATTATTTTCACTTAATTCAATAGAAAATATCTCTTTGAAAGTTTTTGAATTTGGTCTTAGATCAATAATAATATCAAAAATTCTACCTTTAATACATCTCACAATCTTAGTTTCTTCATACGGTTTGGCTTGATAATGCATTCCTCGAAACGTATTTTTCTTAGAATTCTTAGATATGCTGAATTGAACAAATTCTGATTCTAATCCCATCTCTAAAAATTTCTTTTTATCCCACGTTCTAGCAAAAAAACCTCGTTCATCTTCTATTTTTTCAATATCTATTACATATGCACCAGTAAGTTTTGTTTCAGAAAAAATCATTCTATTTTAATCCCCGGAATTGGTATTACAAATTTTCCTCCCCAATCACGAATATATGAAATATCTTTCATAATTTCTTCTTTAATATTCCAGGGTAATATTAGTATAAAATCAGGTTTAGTTTTCATAATTTCTTCTGGATTTTTGATTGGAATATGTGTGCCTGGTAGATACAATCCTTGTTTGTGCGGATTGCTATCTACAACATAATCTATGGATTCTTTTTCTATTCCACAAAAATTTAAGAGTGTATTACCTTTGGCTGCAGCTCCATAACATACAACTTTTTTCCCATTTTGTTTTACATTATAAAAAAATTTAATCAAATCTTTTTTAACATATTCTACTGTTTTTGAAAATTCTAAATAAAATGATAAATCTAATAATCCAAATACCTTTTCTTTTTCTAAAAGTTTATTTACAGATTTTTTTATTTGCAAATTATTATTTTCTTTATGTTTTGCATAAATTCGTAATGAACCACCATGAGTTGGAATTTCATCTACATCAAAAATTGTAAGATTATGAAATTCAAATATCTTTTTTACAGTGTTTAATGATAGATATGAAAAATGTTCATGATATATTGTATCAAATTGACAATGTCTAATCAATTGTAACAAGTGTGGAAATTCTATATTTATGATGCCATTAGTTTTTAATAAAATAGAAATTCCTTTTACAAAATCATTAATGTCTGGAACGTGAGCTAAAACGTTATTTCCAATTATTAGATCAGCTTTTTCCTCTTTATTTACAAGTTTTTTTGCTAATTTTTCTCCAAAAAATTCAACTATTGTTTCAATTCCTTTATTTTCAGCTACCTTCGCAACATTTGCAGCAGGTTCAATTCCTTTTACTGGAATTCCTTTCTTCTTAAAAAATTGTAATAAATAGCCATCATTACTTGCTAATTCCACCACTAAATTGTCTTTTTCAAGCTTAATTTTTTCTGAAATCATATCTACATAATTTTCTACATGTTTTAACCAGCTTTTAGAATAGGATGAAAAATATACATAATCACTGAATATGTTTTCAGGAGTCTCAAATTCAGGTAATTGTACTAAAAAACAATTTTTACAAACAAAGGCTTTGAGAGGAAATCTTTTTTCTAATTCCTTCAAATCTTTTTTTGTTAAAAATGCATTAGATAGAGGAGATATTCCAAGATCTACAAATACTTGATCTATTTTACACCTACAAAATCTACATTCAAAATTTTCCATATTTTTACTCTGTAATGAATTCATTAATTTGTTTTTCAGAGAATTCCTTCATATTTTTTCCATCAAAATATGCTAAATACCACTTTAAAGTCCATAGTAATGTCTTTTCTATGTCCATTTTAGACTTCCATCCTAATTCAGAAATAGCTTTTGTACAATCTAGTCTAAGATATTTTTCTTCATGTGGTTGTGATGATAAATCTATTTCAAATTTTATTTCTTTATTTGTGTGGTTTTTAATAAATTCTGTAATCCATCTAACTGGTTTTTCATCATTATTAGTAGGACCAAAATTCCATCCTTGAGAGAATTTTTTACCAGATTCCCACATTTTTTCTGCTAATAAAATATATCCAAACAACGGATCTAAAACAAATTGCCAGGGTCTTGTAGATTCTGGATTTCTAATCATGATATTTGAATTATTTTGAATCCCTTTCATAATATCTGGAAAAAGTCTATTCGCACCCCAATCTCCTCCACCTATAACATTACCCGCTCTTACTGATGCAATTGAAATTTGATGTTCAAGAAATTTTGATGGATTAAAGAATGAGCTTCTGTAACTTGATGTAACTAATTCTGCACATCCTTTACTACTACTATAAGGATCATATCCTCCCATTGGATCATTCTCAAAATACTTTGAGTTATCCTTTTTTGTTCTATATGATTTGTCACTAGTAACAATTATGACTACTTTTACACTATTTGAATTTCTTACTGCATCAAGAATATTTGCAGTTCCTATAACATTTGTTGAAAATGTCTCTAATGGATTTTTGTAAGATTCTCTAACAATTGCTTGTGCTGCCATATGTATAACAATATCTGGTTTATTTTCTGAAAAAACTTGATTGATATGTTTAGAGTCATTAATGTCGCCGATTATGTTTGTTATTCCATCTTTTACACTTGCAATTTCATACATACTAGGTTTTGTAGGGATATCTTTAGAAAAACCTATTACATTAGCTCCATTTTTTTTTAATATCAATGACATCCAACTTCCTTTAAAACCAGTATGTCCTGTAACTAGAACTGTTTTATTTTTCCAAAAATTCTGATTCATTACCAGTTCTTCCAAAATGCATTATCTGAATCCCATAATTCTTCCAAATAATTTTTATCGCGCAATGTATCAAGCGGTTGCCAAAAACCTGTGTGTTTGAATGCTGATAATTGGTTTTCTTCAGCTAATTTTTCAAGAGGATCTCTTTCCCAAACTGTTGTATCATCTTCTAAGTAATTAAACACTGAAGGTTCTAAAACAAAATATCCTCCATTAATCCAATTCCCATCTCCAGCTGGTTTTTCTTTAAAATTTGTTATTTTGTCACCTGAAATATCCAAAGTTCCAAATCTTCCAGGTGGTTGAACTGATGTAACTGTAGCTTTTGTATTTTTTTTTGTGTGAAATTGTATCAATTCTGAAATGTTTACATCACTTAAACCATCACCATATGTAAAACAAAATGTATCATCCTTAACATACTCTCTAACTTTTTTAAGACGACCTCCAGTCATAGTATTTAATCCAGTATCAACTAGTGTCACTGTCCATGGTTCTACAAATTTATGATGTACTTCCATGCTATTCTCTTTCATGTTAAAAGTAACATCTGACATGTGAAGAAAATAATTTGCAAAATACTCTTTTACCATATATCCCTTATATCCACAACATATTACAAAATCATTGATTCCGTGTGAAGAGTATTCTTTCATAATGTGCCAAAGCATGGGTTTGCCACCAATTTCAATCATGGGTTTAGGTTTTAGATGAGTTTCCTCACTAATTCTAGTTCCATGACCCCCAGCTAAAATTACTGCTTTCAATATTTACACCATTTCACATAAAATTATCATCATTCATTAACTTTTACTATTATCTGCTTGATGACTTATTCTTTTAATCATTTTTCTACTTAAATTTTCAATTATTTTTGAAATTATTGAACGTTTTTTTCCTTTAACTAATATTTCAGGAAAATAAAATTCTGAAGTAAAATTTTCAATAATCTTTGAATCCAAAATTTTTCTATTTTTAATTGTATCTTCTCTCTTTTTTTGTATTTCATTTTTTAATTTTAATATGGAATATGTTGATTTTATTTTTTGAATTCCTAACCCTTTTACTAATAAATAGAAAAATATCCCAATTTCAAATATTGCCAAATAAGGAAAAATCTCTCTATATGTTTTTTCTGAATACAGGCTCTTTAGACATATCCATCTGTTTCTTTCCAAGTAATAGAATTTTTTTCCAGACCACTGAAGATTTGGACTTCCATAATGATATACACTAATTTGTGGTTCATAGAATGATGAAATCCCCATGAGATTTGCACGCCATCCAAAATCTAGATCATCATGGTATAGAAAAAATATTGGATCAACCTTTTTGAGTTGTTTCATAATTTTTGAGGATGAAAATGTACATGCACCTGATGTATAACTAATTTGTTGAAATTTGTTATATTGCCCTTCATCTTTTTGACCTTTTCCACGTGAAAAACCTAATCCGAACGGATTAATCATATTCCCTGCACTATTAATTATATTTTTATTTTCAAGTTCTAATAATTTAGGTTGGTAAAGTCCAGAACCATGTTCTTGAAAACTTTTTAAGAATTTCTTTAACCAATTTGGTTCAACTATGGTATCGTAATCTAAAAAGGCAATATACTCTCCATTTGCTTTATTAATTCCAATTGTTCTTGCACCCATTCCAATATTTTCTTTATTTTCAATTAATATTATATCTGAAAACTTTTCTTTGCAATGATTTTGACTGTTATCATTTGAATCATTATCAATTAAAATTATTTCAAATGAAATATCATTTGTTTGATAAATTGATTTTAAACAATTTAAAACAAAATCACCTCCATTATAATTCAAAATTATGATACTTACTTTAGGTAAATTCATACAATTCTACCTAATTCTTTTGCTAAATAATCAGATGCTTGTCCTTGATTAATAAAATATCTATCAATGTAGTTATTAGCATTTTTGATTAACTCATTTCTAAACTTTGAATCATTTATTATTTTATTTATACCATTTCCAATTTCACTAATTTCTGAAATGTATAATGTTGCATGATTTTTAACTATGGGCTCTTCATCCAAATTTTGATTTTGTGTTGATATCATAATAGTTGGTTTTCCAAGTATCATTGCTTCAAGTAATATTGTTGAAAAATTAGTAACTATCAAAATGTCACAATTTTTTAAAAAGTCAATTGCTTTTTGATCTTTATATATTGGAATTTTTTTATCAATTTTCCTTAAAAATGATTTGATATCATAATATTCTTTTGAAGGATGAAGTTTAATGATAGGTTTTTTGTTTGGATATTTTTTAATCTCATTTAATATTTCATACATGGTTTTCTCCCATTTTTTGTAAGATTTTATATCATTTCCATCTGCATTATATATTGAAAAAGCACTAGAAGTTGCTATCACAATTGTATTTTCATTTTTAGTATTTGATTTTGTGTTAAAAAAAATGTCATGTCTTGGACTACCTGACAAAATAATATTATTCTCAGAAATATTTTTAGTTTTTATGAATTCAGAAATTTCATTTCCATACACTGCTACCCTATCATTATTTTGAGGCAATGTGGGTTGAAAAGGCAAAAAATCATCATATTTTGAATTTTCAGCTATTATTGAATGCTGTAAAAACACTATGGGTTTTTTCTTTTTATCAGCTTCATGATTTACTATCCTCTCTTCAAATCCTGTATAGGCCCACTCAAATACCATTGAAATTTTTAATTTATGTAATAATTCTTGAATTAAAATATTCTTATGTATCATGTCTTTTCCTAGATTTTTTATAATTTCAATGAAATCTTCTTTAATTATTTCCCATAAATCAATGTTTTCTATTTTAAAAAATTCATTAAATTCAGATTTGGTTTTAACATAGTTCACTTTTTCAATAAATTCTGCTTGCTTTTTAGTAATCTTTGTTTCTATACTGTCATCGTTAAAATTTTCTAACCGTAAAACCTTATAATTTCCTTTTTTCACTAATCTTAAACTTTCTAAGTTCCAAATTGCAGGTCGCCTCTGATTTAAAAGAAAAATATCATCAAAATTCTTTGCTAATTTTGCTAATAGATCTGGAAAATAAACTGGATTTAAATCTAATATCAGAATTGATTTTTTTGAATCATTAGGTAATTTTGATGTGCTAACAATAATTTTTTCTATAAAATTCTTTAATCTAAAATAATTTTTTCTAGAAATTTTCAATCCATGTGATTTTATAAAAGGTAATGGAATTTCTAGTTTATCTAATTCTAAATCAATTTCCTTTTTCATGATTTTTTCTATAATCTCTATTTTGTCATTTTTTGTTATTGTTTTAGCTAATGATGATAATGATCCAACGAATATTTTTTTTGGCTTAATCTTATCTATGATTATTTTAACACAAAAAAATCTTCTTACTACTTGAAGAAAAAATTGATGCATTTGAGATTCAGATACATAACCAATTTGCAATCCATTAAATTCTAATTTTTTGCCTTCTTGTTTGTACCAATTTAAAGTAAAATTATTTGTTGTTGTATCTATTTTTCTATAATCAAATTTTGTAAAATAATCATCTACTAAATCATGAATAATTCCAATTTTCTTTAAATATTGATGAGATTCTATACTTGAAGCAATAATTTTATTATTTGTTTTTTCTTTAATTAATTCTTGAAATTCTAAAATATCTTCTTTAGTATCTAAAATAAATACATTCAACTTATTTCACTCAATTACTTTTGATTAAATTTACTTATCTTTTATTTTTTTGACTAGTGACACTATCTTTGCTTTTTTTATAAATAGTGATAAATCTTAATTGATTATAATTTTAGATGATATATCAACATTAATAACAAAAACCATAAATTATGACAAAAATTTGTTAGAATGCTTGAAAATTGGTAAACGTGAAATAGGAAAAGATGGACATGTTTTCATTATTGCAGAAGCTGGTGTAAATTATAATAATAAATTATCTCTTGCATACAAAATGATTGATCAGGCATCTAAAGCTGGTGCAGATGCAATTAAATTCCAAACTTTTATTGCTGATGAAATTCAATTAAAAAATTCTACTAACCCAAAATATTTTAAAAATAAAAAAGGAAAAAAATTTAATAATATTGTTGAAAACCTACAACCTTCTTTTGAAGATCAAGAAAAATTAATAAAATATTGTAAACAAAAAAATATTCTATTTTTGTCTACTCCCTATGATAAAACTAGTGTGGATTTTCTTAAGAAAATTGGAATTAAAGCATTTAAGATTTCATCTTCTGACACTACAAATCATCAATTTTTAGAATATGTGGCAAAAAATAGAATGCCAATTATTTTGTCTACTGGAA
>Ga0233433_10001308_pt1 | contig 24050 bp, 18 predicted proteins | sample SI_122_August201_5_FD_179868 | JGI IMG/M metagenome (GOLD analysis project Ga0233433, IMG submission 179868) | Seawater microbial communities from Saanich Inlet, British Columbia, Canada - SI_122_August2016_100_MG | ecosystem: Environmental > Aquatic > Marine > Inlet | place: Canada: British...
AGTAATACGTCACTCTCGCTTTTCTCCATGCCAACGATCTGCCGGGTAAATGCTGTGTTCACAAACAGACTCCTGCGTCCGGTTTGCGGATGCGTTCGAATCACCGGATGCTCCGGGTTGGGATAACGACGCCAGAACTCGTTCTTGTCCAGCTTCTGCGACTTCATGACCATGTTCACCCATCCATCCGGCCATACATGGACCGCCTTTGCATCATCGATCTTTGCTTTGATTTTCTCATCAAGGTTGTCGTAAGCCGCGTACATATCGGCAAACAATGTGTCGCCGCCCACCGGCGGAATCTCTCGGCAAAACAGAATGGAGCCAAGTGGCGGCGACTGCCTGAACGTGACATCAGAATGCCATAGGTTGTTGCGGGCTCGCAGCTTATCATCTTCCGCAATTCGTATCAGTTCAGCATGCTCTGCCCCGGGCGCGGCCGTCGGGTGAACTTCCAAATCGCCGAACCACCTGGCAACACGTTTCTGGTCCTCAACATCAATGTTCTGGTCACGAAAGAACAGAACCTTCCAGTCAAGCAGAGCCTGTTCCAGCTTGTCCATGACGGAATCTGACAGTGTCCCGGAAAGATCAAGATTGCTTATTTCTGCCCCAATGTGCGGCGTTAAAGGTTCAATGCCAAATGTTGTCATACCCATTTTCCTTTTTCATCGATTGATCAACTCAACCGCATATTCATTGATTCGCATATCCATGTCAGTCCTCGATCGCGTCTGCCACCACAGCTGCTATTTTCACCGGCAGGTCTGTGGGTCGTTGAACCATATACACAACCGCCAGGTCCTCGTCTGGCGTGGTCCAGGACATGGTACCTGCCGCACCACCCCAGCCAAATGCGCCCGCCATTTTGCCGTCTTTAGCCGCTACAGGGTCCATGGTGATGCTGACGGCATAACCGAAGCCCAGGCCAGAACCTCCCTTGGCGGTTTCGTTGAACAGATTGCCCACATGATTGCTGGACAGCAGTGTGACGGATTCGGGTTTCAGGAGTCGATGGCCGAACATTGACCCTTTGTTGACGAGCATCTGCTCGAAGTGCATATAGTCACGCGCGGTGCTGATCAGACCCAGGGAACCCGAGTAATATTCGGTGGATTGTATGAAGGGCCCTTTGTCGTTCCTGAAAACCGGCATCCGGTCCAGCTTGCTCTCCGTCACATCCCAGTGTGTATCCTTCATATCCAATGGATCGAATATGCGCGCCTGAACAAATTCGTTAAAAGGCGTGCCTGTTACGATCTCAATAATCCGCGCTACCACGTCCATACCAACCGTGCCGCTATAAGCCCATTTCGTCCCTGGCTGAAAATCCAGAGGCCCAGCCGCCACTCTGGGTATCCATGAAGCAAGCGTGTCAGTCGGGCCTGGCCTGTCCAGGCCTGAAACGATCGCTCCCAATCCATGGGTGTGTAATCCCGCCGTGTGCGTCAACAGGTGATGAATAGTCAGGGGACGTTTAAGATCCTCGAGGTGATAGTCGGGAATTTCGTTTTTCTCCCACTTATTTTCAGCCTCCTCGGCAACTGCAACCTGGATACCTTTGAACTCTGGGATGTACTTCTCTACAGGGTCTTCAGGGCTGATCAATCCCTCCTCTATCATCATCATTGCCGCCACACCCAGCACCGGCTTTGTCGAAGACACCATGTGGAACAGAGAGTCCATCTGCATGGGCCTGCGGGTCGTGTCATCAACCAGGCCATAAGCCTTCATATAGACCACCTTGTTTCGGCGGGCGATACCTACTATGGCTCCTGGTATCCTACCAGCATCTACGTACTCCCTGACAAGATCATCAATCTTGCCGAGTTGATCAGCAGACATACCGACCTCTTGTGGACTACCGTGAGATAGTTCGCGGGTTGTGGTCATTGTTGGTCAGGTTTCCTTATGTGACCCGATTCGGAGCAGATTGATTCCCGCTAAACTTACAAATCCTGGCGCCCCACATCAACCAACGCCAACTGAGAGTTCACCCAGAAACGCGATACCTCCAGGCTGGATTTCTCTCGGTGCAGATAACATTCCGCAGGCGGCCCCCGTCTCCATACAGCTTGACTGTGAGACAAGAAAAGCCGATGTTAACGAAGGCATAATTGGAACGGCATGGATGAACAACGAGCAGTTTTCACAATTCTTGATTCAGGGGTATCTGGTACTCATGCAGGAAACAGATCGCGACGCCCATGGCGCTGCTGTTGAAGCGGTGAAGCGACTTCGCCGCGCTGGCGTATCGGTGAACTGACTTGGCAAGATACCTTGGCATCGACGCCAGTACACAATCGCTTACGGGACTGATTGTCGACAGCGATCGCCAGGAGATCGTGGCGGAAGCATCGATACAGTACGACGACTATTTTGCCAACAGCTATGGCGTCAAAAATGGTGTCGTTGACCAGGGAGATGGTGTCGTGAATTGCAATCCGCTGATGTGGGTCGAGGCATTGGACCTGTTGCTCAATACGCTTCGAAGCGAAGGTCACGATCTGTCGAGCGTAGCCGCGGTCTCAGGCAGCGGCCAGCAACACGCTACTGTCTATCTGAATGAAGATGCATTGCCTGCACTTGCCGGACTCACACCTGACAAACCCCTCTCGTCGCAGCTCTCTGGCATTTTCTCGCACCAGAGTTCACCGGTATGGATGGATTCCTCTACAACTCAACAATGTCGAGAGATAGAAACAGCAATTGGCGGTACCGAGGCATTGCTCAAGCTGACCGGTAACCCGGCGTTTGAACGCTTCAGTGGCCCCCAGATCAGGAAATTTTTTCAGCAGGAACCGAAGGCTTACGAGAGAACCACGCACATTGCCCTGGTCAGTTCGTTCATTGCAAGCCTGTTGGCGGGGTCTGTCGTACCCCTGGACCCTGGAGATGCCAGCGGCACCAATCTCATGGACATTCATCGTCGGGCGTGGAGTGAGCGGGCGCTTGCTGCCACCGCGCCCGGTCTCGACGAACGTCTGGCGCCTATCGTGCCCTCGGGAAAGCCGGTTGGGGTTGTCCACCCCTACTTCATCAGCCGATACGGATTTGCTGACGGTTGTATTGTGGCGCCGTTCTCTGGCGACAACCCCTGCAGCCTGATTGGAATGGGCATGGTCGAACCCGGTCAGGTTGCACTCAGCCTTGGCACCTCCGATACCCTCTTCGCTTGCCTCAATGAACCCCGACCATCAAGCTCCGGCGAAGGCTGTATATTCGCGTCACCCGACGATCTCCATTATCTGGCACTCACTTGTTTTATGAACGGCAGCCTCGCACGCGAAGCGATCAGGAGCCAATACGGGCTCAACTGGGCCAGCTTTGAAGATTACCTTGCGCAGACGAATCCGGGCAACGAAGGGAAAATCATGCTTCCCTACTTCGAACCGGAGATTGTCCCTAAAGCGCCCGCGGGAATTATTCGGCGAGGTCTCGGTGACACTGAGATTGCAGCTAACGTTCGCGCCGTGGTCGAGGCGCAGGCAATGTCCTCACGGCTACACTCGAAATGGATGGGTGTCGACATATCGAGTCTCTACATCACCGGCGGCGCATCGGCTAATGACGAAATAGCACAAGTCTTCGCGAACGTTCATGGTTGCCCGGTTATCCACGGTGAGACGGCCAATGCCGCCGCGTTTGGCGCGGCCCTCAAAGCGTACAAAGCCCATCGACAGGAACTCGGCTGGTCCTCAATCGTCGAATCCTTCCTTCCCGGGAATCCGCGACAAATCGATCCGGACACTGCCACACGAACCATCTACGATGATCTCATTAACAAATTTTCGGAACTCGAGACGAGATCCAATATTGGTTGACTTTTCGGCGCGCCTGCTTCCAGTTCACCCTTTTCCGGGTTAGGATTCCGTGACAATCGGTTGACAACGAGAATTGATCTCGGAATCGATACCGCTATTCAAAGCCTGAGGATTCAGTGATGGACCTTTCAAGAATACTCGAACTCATCAGTAAAGGTCGTACCGACCTGGTCATCGAACTTCTTGCGTTACCGGACGCCCAAGACGCAATCACCGCGGGACAAGTCAAACCGCTGCAATGGTGTGCCTATTACAATGATGTCACCGCGATGCGGCTCGTGTTGGACAGGTTTGGCGAGTTCCCGGACTTCGACGTCAACGAGGAACTGTTGAACGGCGCCTATTACGGCCACTGGAAGGTGTGTGATTTTCTCATTACACAAGGCGCAAACGTCAATACGCGCCTACTCAACACGGGAGAGACGCCGCTACACAATGCCATTGCAAAGGCCGACAGGCCGCACTTTGTTTTTGTCATACAGCTTCTCCTCGAACATGGCGCGGACGTGAATGCCAAGACCGTAGCAGGCATGGAAACGGGTGCCTTTATGCGCGACGTGCGCACCAGGGGCGAAACGCCGCTACACCGCGCCGCGGCCTATGCGGACGAACGTATTGTTTCACTGTTGCTGGAACACGGCGCGGACCGGGAAGCCCGGGACGTCAATGGAGATTCGCCACTCTCCTGGGCGAGTTATCACCTTCGCCCGGCGGCAATTCTCAAAATGCTGACGTTTGGCGACTATCGGATCAACGACGCTCAGGTCGAGAGGATGAAGAGCGATCATGGTGCCGGATTTGGTAACGGGATGGACTGGAACTTCATCGGCGCTTACCTGCCAGAGAGCCTCGACAAGTTCTAGCCGCTTAACTTGAATTGGCAGGTGCAATCTGCCACGCCGCAAGGGAGTGTACTTGTGCATCGCCGCCGCTCGCGAAAAGCCGCACCCCAATGCTGTCCCGACGCGACGGATAAATACGTCGGGCGATGGCCTGCCGGCTGTTGGCGAAGACCTCAACGACCGACTTGTCGACGAAGACACGCAATTGCAACCGCTCGCCATGGAGTAGTTCAAGGGGTCCGGCCTCGATGACGCTCGGCGTGTCATCAGGACCCGACTTGTTGGTATCGATTTTCAGCTCATTGGTTTGCGCATCGAAGAAGACACGTGTTTCTTCCTGCCCATCATCCGATACGCACACCTTGAGGCCATAACTGCCCCGACTGCCGCTCTCGAACTCCACCAGCAACTCGAGGCTGTCACCGGAAGCCTCGTCGATGGCAACCTCGGTATCCACTGGCAGATCCAGCGCCTCCATGTGGTATGCACGACAGCGTAAGCGCTCAATCTCTTCCGGCACGTCAATGCGGAGCAGTCCGTCATCACCGATTGACAAAACCCGTGGCAGACTGAGTGTCCCGGACCAGCCATACGGCGCACGTACCCCAAACGAGGGTTCGTCCATGAGCCAGGCCCACATGATACGACGGCCCTGGTCATCCAGCAGGCTTTCCGGAGCGAAGTAAGTATGATCGACCCAACTCATTTGCGCGTGCGACTCGGGATAGAACTGTTCATCCCGCCATTCTCCGACATAATAACGACATCCCAGGCGGTGGCTGATGCAGAGGAGAACATCTTTGTCGCCAAGCTTGAAAAGGTCCGCACAGGAAACATCCTCGTCGACGGCGACGCCATCCACGCCATGGGCAAAGAGATCCCCGGCATAGGTCCACGGACCTTCCAGCGTGTTCGATTTGGCGATGCCCGGCCATTTGCCGCCGAAGATCGCGTAATAGGTGTCGTTTTCCAGCCAGCCAAACGGGTCCCATGAACTGTATTTGCCATGCTGTTCATCACCAGGCTCGGTCTTCGGTGTGATCGGATTCGAATCGAGTTTCCTCCATTCGTTCAGGTCGTTGTCGAGCGCGACTGCCATGGCATTACCCTGACCCTTCTGGTGATAGCACATGGTCGGCACGCCATCCTTATTGATGAAACAGTTGCCGCTGTACATACCGTTTAGCAGTCCCGTTGGGTGGTGGCGCCAGTGAAACAGGTCGACGCTGGACATGTGACCCCAATGGTCTGCGGCCTCACCTGACCTCATGTCCTGGAAGATGTAGAACAGGTGATAACGACCGTTCCAGTAGATCGCACCATTGGGATCGAACGGCATCGCTTTCCCTTCCGGCACGATCACGTGATAACCCGGTCGCGCCGGGTCACTGAGAATCTGTTCTCGGAGCTGGCGTGCTGACTGTCCATCCAGATCGGGCTCCGCGATCAGTGCATAGTGGACGCATCGAAAGGCACCATCAGACTCTCGCTTCAACTTGAAGGTGAACAAACCGCCACCGGACGCCGCACGTAGGCGCACCGGCTCTACTGTGGCCGTTTCCCCATCGATGAAAACCTCGGCATCATCCAGCGCAAAATGTTTGACCTCGAGCGCGCTCTTTTCTCGCATGTCGTGAAGATGGGCTTTGAGCGCTTCCCGACCGCCCGTACCTGCTCTCCATGCAGCGGAGTAGAAATTCACCTGGCCCTCGATATCCTGCTTCTCGAACGCCATGTTGTAATCCCGAAGCGCTTGTAAAGCTTCTTCTTTCACGCTGTTCTCGTGCATGATCGGTGGTCCTTCTGCAACAGGGAAAATTCGCCACAACAGGAAACGGAGGCTCCCGTTGTCCTTTCTAAACCGCTACTTACAGCGTTGATTATAGCAACGGCGCCATACTATTCAGCGAGAACAGATTAAACTTTCACCCAAAAATAGAGCGGTCACGTCACCGCATATCCGTATCCGTAGAAAACCGGTGATCACTTCATCCTCCCAGACGTCGGGAGTATCAGCACATCAATGAACGCCTGATCCTCATGAACCAGCGCCATCGGGTGGTGTAACCCTGCCGCCAGGTAGCCTACAAAACGGGTTCCAATCGTGTCGTTGAAATGGGTGATGTTTAGTATTCGCGACTCTCAAAGGTTCGACCGGCTGGCAACGATTGACGTTATGGTGTGCAAAAACCACATTCAACTAATGGAGTAAGTGATGATATTTTCTGGATGGGAAGGCCCGCTGGCGTTGCTGCGACTGGAACTGATACAACGGGAATATGAAGGGTACCCTGTGCCGCCGGAACTTAAAGCGCAGATTGCTGCACTTGATGACGAGAAGGACGATATGAACTTTGAAGCGGTGGAGCCGCTTTACGCAGCGCTGGAAAAACTGCCAAAAGATCCGGCATTCACCTATGTCCAGCCCAATGATCTGGAAGGCATTCGCAGCGAACGTCCGTCGGGACCCAGGCAACTAGGTAATGTTGCTGAAAGCGAACTGCTGGACAAACTTCACGGCGCATGGACCGGGCGGTCCGTCGGCTGTGCCCTTGGCAAACCGGTTGAGGGCATGGGTATTCGAGGTCAACAGGGCATGATTGGACGTCGGGCCATCAGAACCTATCTGGAAAATCGAAATCAGTGGCCGCTCGACTACTATTTCAGCGGTGCTGACGCTGGAGACGACCTGCGAATCCATTGCCCTTTATCTCAGCGCGAGAATATCGCTTTTATGGAGCCGGACGATGACATTCACTACACGCTGATTGCGCTCCGTGTACTGGAGAAGTACGGCCCTGACTTCAAATGGCATAATGTGGCAAGCACCTGGAACTCAAGTCTGCCCTACTACGCGATCTGTACCGCTGAAGCCCAGGCGATCATGAACTACAACAATGCAGTCCCTCGCATAGCACGATCGCACTGGGTGACCCCTGAATACACCAGTACTAATCGGAATCCCTACAGGGAGTGGATTGGCGCACAGATCCGCGCTGACGGCTGGGGTTATGCTTGTGCCGGCAATCCTGAACTCGCTGCCGAGTTTGCATACCGAGACGCCTGCTGGACTCACCGGGCCAACGGTATTTATGGCGAAATGATGTTCGCAGCCATAATGGCAGCAGCGTTTATTGTCAGTGATCCCGTTGAATTGGTCAACATCGGTCTCTCGGAAATCCCACAGAACTGCAGGCTCGCCGAGGCCTGCCGGGCCGCGTTGTCACAGGTACCGGCGTGCCAGGATTTTCACGACTTCATGGACTGGGTGGAAGCACACTATGGCGATCTAAACGGCGTTCACACGGTCAACAATGCCCTGGTAGTAATCGGTTCAGTGATATTCGGTCAAATGGACTTCCACCAGTCTATCTGCAGTTCTGTGGAAGGTGGCTGGGACACAGACTGCAACGGTGCAACCTGCGGTTCCATTGTGGGGGCCGCCAGTGGCGCCAGAGGGCTGAATTCCAGTCTGGTAGCACCGCTGAATGACACCATCAGGCCCAGTGTTATCGGTTTTCAAGAAGTCAGTATGTCTGAGCTGGCGGAGCGGACGTTGAAAGTACAGCAAAAAGTGGCTGCGCAAGCACTCTAACCCAGGATCTCGTCCGAAGAATCCACGACGAATCGAATCGGTCCCGCCACGAGCGAGGCAGAGTCATTTAAACGGAAACTCGAACGGATTCCAGCTAACAGATACGGCGGTCTGGAAGACATGTCCGGCGTGGCGGTGATGTTGTGCAGTATGGCAGGCTCAGACTTAAAGAAACTAAACAGGATGTTTTTAATGAAAAATTTGGGCGGTAAGACAGCGTTTTGTCCACTTGCAGAGGACCTGACCGTTCACATGAAAATCATACTAATCGCCCTGATGTCAGTCGCATTTTCCGCGACCAATGCAGGCTATGAACCGGGAGAGGATTCAATGCCAAACCAAGGTGTACCGAAAGGCAAAGTTGAAAAACACCTACTCAACAACAGCCGCATCTATCCTGGGACCACCCATGAGTACCAGGTTTATGTCCCCGCCCAGTACCGCCAGGACGAGCCTGCCGCTGTCATGGTGTTCCAGGACGGCGACGCCTATGTCCACCCAGAAGAACAGGTACGGGCCCCAACCGTCTTCGACAATCTGATTCATCGTAATGAGATGCCGGTGATCATCGGCATCTTCGTCAACCCCGGCACGAAAGAAAAAAGCCACGACCAGCGGGATGTTGAATACCTGCCGCTCGACGACACCTATGCGCGCTTCTTGCTGGAAGAAATCCTTCCCGCGGTTGGGAACAACTACAACCTGACCGGGGACGCCGCGGGCCGTGCTATATGCGGCATGAGTGATGGTGGGCTCGCCGCATTCACCGTTGCCTGGGAACGGCCAGGGTCGTTCTCAAAGGTCATTAGCCACATCGGTAGCTATACCAGATTACGCGGCGGTTCGGAATACCCCTACCGTATCCGTCTGACCCGCGGTGATCCCAAACCCATCCGAGTGTTCCTGCAGGATGGTTCCAACGATCTTAATCTCCTGCAGGGTAACTGGACTCTCGGGAATCTGGCTATGGAGTCTGCACTTATGTATGCGCGATACGATTATCGGTTCGAGATGGGAACCGGCGGTCACGATCTGGCGCACGCTGGCGCCATTTTTCCTGATACCGTGCGATGGATCTGGCGTGACTATCCTGGCGTCAGGCGTGCCGTCGAGACATCCCGACATTTTATTATCGTTGGTGAATGGCACGTTGTGACGAACATTCTCGGCACCGAGTACAACGCTGTCCTCACCATCGGCGAGCGCAATGGCGAACTGCATGCAACGCTTGTCGATGAAACCGATGGCGAGATCGACCTGCGCTCAATTACCTTCGAAGACCGCATTCTACGCTACGTCTACGCGCGACCACCGTCACAACTCAGCTGGCAGAAGGACAGCACCGAAGAAATTGAGACCTGGCTCAAAGTCCATGACGACTCGCTCACGGGCGCATTGAGTGGCGATATCGATTCCGAGATCGATTTTTCGGTAACCGGCCGTCGCGCGGCTGGCCCGATCCGGTCGCAGAAATAGAGAGAGTATCAAGACTGTCGGCGCCGAAGGGGCCACGTTAGGCATCGGCGCGATAGCGTTCGTGCTCGATGGCCAAAAATGGGTATAGATTGAACATGCTTGTATCAACTAAAGTTTATTTCTTTGGAGCTTTTTCTTACCCTATTGGACGATAGTCCAGCAGAGGCTGGAGTATGGCGAGGCTGACACAAGATTTCGGCGAACGAGTCTACACCGGCCTGCATATCCGGTGCCGATGATGTGACTGGCAGGCGGCCGCGGATATTCGAATGTTCGTGGATATACAAATTGTCTTAAGGAGGGTGAAGATGTACGTTAACAATTCAATCGACATTAGTGAAATCGTAGCCGAGTATGGTCTCTCAGATCACCTGATAGAACTTGATGAGGTTGGCCTGACCGTCGTGTCACAGGAAACGCTCAGGCTTTCTGATGAGTGGATAGATCGACTTCGGGATGCACTGCTGAGAGTAGGCGAGGCGCGCACGGGCGTCTCCTTCAACCTTGCAACGGGTCCATCGGCAAATATTGAAGGCCGCCCCAGCCAAACCGGTCAAGTGATTTTCTCGCACCTGGTTCATGAGGATCAGGCGTTCATTGATGTACTGACCCATCCAGTTAAAAAGGCGCTGATGACCTATATGCTCGGAGATGGGCATCGTCTTGCTGTCAGTGATGGCTGGATCAAGTGGCAAACACCCGACGTCTGGGAGGATGAAGTGACCACCGGTTTTCATACGGATCAGAGTATGGTCCCCGCACCCTGGGATTGGCGGGTGCCTCACATCGCCAACATGAACTGGACCCTGACTGATTACACCAGGGATGATGGCGCGCTGGCCTATGTTCCCGGTAGTCATCGTGAAGGACGTTTGCCGGAACCTGATGAGGCATTGCCACGGGCGATACCCGTCGAGGCACCCAGAGGTTCCCTGGTCATGTTCAACGGCGCCCTTTGGCATGGTGCATATCGTAAAAAAACACCAGGACTCCGATTGACGATGCTTGGACAGCACTGCCGACCCTACATGCTCCCGTTCCAGGACTTCAAGGGCAGAATCCCGAACGAATCCTTCGAGCATAGTGAGGACCCGGAATATCTTCGCAGCCTTATGCGCGAAGATGAGACGCAATTGCGCGTGGGTCCAATGCCTGTGCCACCTATCGCATGAGCGGTGGCCGCAAAAGGGAACAGTCGGCAGTTCCAGCAGTTTTGGGTGATGTGAACTCGCTCGGACTTGCAATTTGTCAGCTGTTTTCTGGACAATCAGGCAAGGTACCCAAGACCAGCTCGGTGAGCGGGTCGAGGATGACAAGGTAAAGAATCAGGAGTAATACATGTCGGACTACAAAACCATCATCTACGACGTCACGAATCACAGGGCAACTATCACGCTCAATCGTCCTGACAAGCTTAACGGCATTACCAACACGATGATGCGTGAGTTGTATGAGTGTGTCAGGCGGGCCGCTGACGACAGGGAGGTTCGTGTTGTGAAACTCACTGGTGCCGGACGTGGATTCTGTCCTGGTGCTGACCTGAACGCCTACAGCAGCGGTGAGCCCCAGGAAGAGGGCCGCAAGGAATATTTCCACATCACGTCGGTTCTCCATGAGATGCCAAAGGTAACAGTCGCAGCAATCAACGGTGCCTGTGCTGGCGCCGGATTCGGCTGGGCTTGCGCATGCGACCTCCGCTATGCCGTCGCGGGCGCTAGCTTCAATTCCGCTTTTCTGGGTGTTGCCATCTCCGGCGATATGGCCGGCCCCTGGCTGCTACCACGCATTGTGGGTGCCGCCAAGGCAAGAGAACTCTACTTTCTGCATGGCAAGTTCAAATCGGAAGAAGCGCTTCGAATCGGAATGGTCAACCAGGTATTCGATGCCGATTCCTTTACGACCGAAGTCGACAACATCGTCGACCGGATCGCCAAATCAGCGCCGCTGGCCATTGGCGAGATGAAGAAGAATTTCATCAGCGGAGAGAACATGTCACTGCGCGACTATATCGACCTTGAAACTGAGCGTCATAGCCGGACCGGTGCCAGTGAAGACTCAAAGGAAGCATTCAAGGCGTTTGTCGAGAAGCGCGAAGCGGTATTCAAAGGTCGCTAGCCTCGCGCCAAATCTGTGGTTTTTGGGGTGAGGTACCATGGCGGTCAGCAACTGGCCGCCTTGACAGAACGCAGTCTCGTTTCTACCCTGCGTAATCTCAAATTTTCGAAAAAGGCTTCGATTTGTCTAGCTTGATTGCACCTATTGACACCAAAAGTGACGACCTCGAAGTCGTTGGCGGCAAAGGCCGTTCACTCTCCGCGCTATCAAATGCAGGCTACAACGTTCCCGGCGGATTTCACGTCACGCTCGAGGCGTACCGCAATTACATCAGGGACAACAACCTGCAGGCGTCAATTTTAAGGCTCGCGCGACCCGCTGTCGTTGAGGGCCGGGCCTCGTTCGTGAAATCATCCGACAAAATCCAGGCGCTGTTCGACAAACCTTTGCCGGACGAACTCGTGGCCGAAATTACCAGCGCTTACGATTCCCTTGACGGCAAGCCCGCCGTGGCCGTCCGCTCATCCGCCAACGCCGAGGACTTACCGGGCTTGTCATTTGCAGGCCAGTAAGAGACTTTTCTCAACGTGCGTGGCGCGAGCGCAGTAGTCGACGCTGTCAAAAAATGCTGGGCCTCGCTATGGACTCCACAGGCCATCAGCTACCGCCACCAGAACGGAATAGATACGGTCGGAGAAGACCAGAATTCCGTTGCGGGGCGTGACTGATTGGCGCGCTATGCCGCTCCCTCAAGATCACATCCGAATACGAGGATGTTGCCATCGAGATCTTCAACTTCGAAATCCCTCATCCCGTAAGGCGAGTTTTCAATGGTTCTCCTGATCGATGCGCCTCTTTGCTTGATCAGATGAAAATAGTCGTCGACCTCATCGCAGAAGAAGTAAACGTGGCCTGAACCCGGTGACTTCGGATTGCCGCTGGATAAGTGCAGGCTAGCATCACCTGTTTTAACCCCTGCGTACTCTCCGAACTCAAACTCGATAGTGAATTCCAGCACATCCCGGTAAAAGGCAAGCGCGGCCTGGAAGTCAGAAACACTCAACACTGCAGAAGACCCTGTTGCTTTCATTCGCACCTCTCAGTCGGCATAACAACACATCGTTACTCCCTGTCCGACAGGCCCATGGGCCGTCGGCTCGATTCAGGCAGTATCTCATTTGGTCAGTCATAAAGACATTGCATCCTGTGATCAACCGGCGCAATATTTCACCTCTGCAAGTGATCTTCACCCAATCTTAAGTCCACTTAATCACGACCTTACCGGAGCAAGACCAGATCTCTTTATGCTGTACCCCGCAGGGTGGGTGAACTCCCCCGGGCAACCGATTGACTACTTTCCATACTGGGTTGAAAATCACTTCGACCTGATCACCCTCACAGTGCCAGCGGTTGCACAGGAAGACCTGACCCGCCATGACGGTGACAAATCAATTCGACAGGCGATTTCTTATCTGCAGGCGCATCGTTGGGATGATAGAGAATAGTACGATCATTGAACGGAGTCATTTTTCTATGAAACCATGCTTTCTTTTTCCGCTGCTGTTTGCCGCCGTCGGTGTGTTCGCGCAACAACCTAACGTTATCCTGGTCATGGCCGATGACATGGGTTGGGCGCAAACTGGCTACTATGGTTATCCCATCCTAAAAACCCCAAACCTGGATGACATGGCCAGCAGTGGACTTCGAATGGACCGGTTTTATGCCGGCGCGCCGAGTTGCACACCCACCAGGGCGTCGGTGCTCACGGGCCGGACCAACGATCGCACCGGTGCGTTTCGCGTTGGACATTCCATCAACAAGCAGGAAAAGATGCTCTCGACAGCGTTCAGGGACGCAGGCTATGCAACAGCCCACTTTGGCAAGTGGCACCTCAATCAGGGTGGTGAAGGAGAACATCCCCTTCCTACCGATGACCCCCATCACCCAGGTCAACTGGGATTTGACTATTGGCTTAGCGCAACCAGTGGGTTCGATCGAGGTGAATTCGAATTGAGTCGCAACGGTAAGCGCGAGCAGTTTCACGGTGATGGCTCAGAAGTGATCGTAGCCGAGGCCGTAGAGTACATCGGCAGGCAGGCTGCGCAGAAAAAGCCCGTATTTGTGGTCATCTGGTACTCAGCGCCCCATGGTCCATGGACGGCATCTGAAGAGGATATCAAGCCATACCTGGGCAAGGTGGATCGAACCTCGGCACACATGCTTGGCGAAATTGTGGCAATCGACCGTTCGATCGGTCACTTGAGGCAGAGCCTTAAGGATCTCGGCATCGCAAACAATACGCTTGTCTGGTTCACCAGTGATAACGGCGGTTCGCCAAATACCGATGTCCTGATACGGGAATCTCCGACAGGGGAAAGAGAAGTCATCTATCCGTCAAACTGTAGCGATGACCTTGATCCGAACCTGACACATGACGAAGCCATGGGTATTCATGGCTGCCTCAGAGGAGTGGATCCAGATAGTACGGGCCATTTGCGTGGGTTCAAGAAAGATTTTTACGAGGGCGGACTTCGCGAACCAACCATTGTGGAGTGGCCCGCAGGCATAAAACCCCGGGTATCAAACTTCCCATCAGGCACGGTTGATATGTTTCCGACGCTGATCGATATCGCTGGGCTCAGCCCGGATTCCATCAACAAGGTACATGATGGCATCTCTCTTGCTGAAGCCTTCAAGGCAGAACCAGCACGACGCGATCAACCGATGGGATTTCGGGCCAGCGGTGGCTGGATGTGGTTGGATAACGATTGGAAGATCGTCCAGAACGGCGATTACTCGAAAGCAGACAACCGGAACCCTATTGAGTTGTACAACATTATCGGAGATCCGAGTGAGCAGCAGAATCTGATCGACCTCTATCCGGATATCGCCGCTCGACTGTACGAGCAATTCGCACGATGGAGTCTCTCTGTGAGTCGGAGCGCATTGGGAACTGACTATCCTGAAGGCAGAGTTCTTCCTACAGGCCGCGATCCTGATCCCGACATCGACAAGCGCAGAGCCCAGCGAATAAAGGAATGGGCAGAGGAAGTGCGCGCCGCAGAAGCGAGTAAATAGGCCATTCGGGAAGCCTTCATGGGATAGTCCAAAAACAGGAGAGGCTTAAGGCTAATTGGGTGAAGTATTGTGGCGTCTCTCTAGACTCTGCCGGGCAAAAAGTTATCCTTACTCACATTAAACTTAGCGAAAGGATCCACTATGGACAGAACCGAACGACACGCCATTGAACATGAGTGCACAAAACTGATCAACCGGTTCTACTATCTGTTCAATCAGGACATGTCACTTGTGGCCGATATGTTCACAGACGATGGTGTATTGATGCTTGGTCGCTGGCAAGTGGGACCGGGCCCAGAGTCAATGAAAGAGCCCCTGCACAGGGGCAGCAAGAACATGCTGGAAGGTGTTGAGGTGGTTCTGAATACTGTCAGTAATGTTGTCGTCGACGTCATTGATGAAAGTTCAGCGACGGGTATGTCCTGCGATACGTTCTGGGAACACGGATATTACGACGGCGACCTGCAGGGTACGCCAGCGCCCATTAACGCTCCAATCGGCATCAATACATGGCATGACGAGTTTCGTTGCGTCGCGGGAGAGTGGAAGTTTTCCAAGCGCCAGATGAAGGCGGTGTTCAACAACAAGGTCTGGAAACTGCAGAAAATCCGACGCTGACGCGGGCCACGCCTGAGGTAGGGATGGTAGACCATACGATTGCTACCCTTATAGGCCCCTTATAGGCCCCTTATAGGCCGCTTGTAGGCCCCTTATAGGCGTCAATCCCTGATGCCCACTACCGATGCAGACATCAGGGATTTCTGCCTCGGCTATCGTCTAAAAGTTGATAGCACCACCACAGACAGAAATCGTCTGTCCTGTCACATAGTCGCCAAGGTCCGTGACGAAAAACTCCATGACCTTGGCAATGTCGTCGGGCTCAGCAAGTCGGCCCAAAGGCACCTTTAGCTGCTTCCTGACGTCGTCGATGCCGTTAAAGGACTGCTGCATTAACCGTTCGGTCCCGACATAGGCCGGCGAAAGTGCGTTAACGGTAATGTTGTAGCGCCCCAACTCCTGTGCCAGGTATTGCGTCCAGCTAATCACCCCCGCCTTGGCGACGCCATAGGATGCATAATTGCCATTGTGCTGAGCGCGCATACCCGCCTGGGATGACGTGTTGACGATACGTCCGTAATTCTTCGCCTTCATGTGTACCGCGGCCGCCTGGCCGCAGTAGATCGTACCCATCAGGTTACGATCGATTGTGTTCCTGATGTCCTCATCAGACACCGTTGCCGCGTAGCTCTCCGTGGCCTTACCGGCAATCCCACCGGCATTGTTAACGAGAATATCCAGCTGCCCGAAGGCTGCCGCGGCCTCATCCACCATGGCTTTGGCATCCTGTTCATCACAGATGTTCGCCTCGATCCCCAGTGCCCGGACACCGTAGGCCTCCAGCAGATCCGTTACAGATTCTGCGCCGATGGATTCATCAAACTCCTTAAAGGATTCCAGGTTAATATCGTTGACCACGACATCTGCGCCTAATCGCGCCAGACGCATTGCATGAGCAAGACCGATACCTCTTGCGGCACCGGTGACGAGGGCTACTTGTCCTTTCAGTTTCATAACAATACCTGTCGATGGTTAAAGTGATTGTACTGGCGAAGACCACTGGTCAGAGATAACTTCGATGAGTGCCGGACCATCTGGATTGGTCTCTTTGTCCAGACATTCACGTAATCCCGCAAGATCTGTCACCCGATAGCTGCGCAGGCCAAATCCGCTCGCAACCACGGAAAAGTTCACATGGGAGAAGTCCGTGGATACATAGTTCTGGTCGTAATGATCTCGCTGTACGTGCTTTATCCACCCCAACGTATCATTGTTTAGAATAATCGTCAGGATCGGCAGCTTGAACCGCGACATAACCTCCATCTCCTGCATGGAATAACTGAAACCACCATCTCCGGCAAAATGCAGAATGCGTTTCTTGCGCTCGGTGGCCATTGCAGCCCCTATCGCGCCGGGAGAACCCCAGCCAAGACCGGCCAGACCACGAGGCGCCATCATGCGCCGTCCCGGTTTTGTAAAGTTCAGATACGAAGCGGCCCAGCCGGAAGCCAGGCTGGCATCGCAAACGACGACATCATCATCTGTAAGGACCTGGTTTACGACACCCATGATGCTAGGCGGCTTCAGTGGATCATTATCCTCCTGGTGAGGATCTGTATTCTCCTGATACCAGACCTGGTACTGTGCCCGAGGTGCATCGAAGTCCCAACTATAGTTACTGGCTTTGCCTGCAAGGGCAACCAGTAACGTTTCCAGGCCCAGACGCGCGTCGGCCACCAGCCCAATCGTGTTGGCATAGTTCCGTGAGATTTCTTCCGGGTCGTTATCCAGGTGGACGATCTGCGTATCCCTGTGTGGACACCTGTAGCTGTAGGTCGTCAATTGACCAGCCTTGCAGCCAATAAAAAAGACCAGATCTGACTGTTTTACAAGATCTCTGGCTACCGGACTGCCGAAGGTACCCGTGACCCCAAAAGCGTTGGCATGGTCTTCCCCGATAATCCCCTTACCTGAAATTGAGGTGACGACGGGTATATTCAGCAATTCCGTCAGCTCGCGAACCTGCTCGCCTGCACCGGAGATATGTGCGCCGCCGCCAACAATCAGTATAGGCCGTTCGGCCTTACCCAGGGCAGACACGGCCTGCTTTACAGAGTCAGGATCAGGTGCACTCCGTGTGGCCGGATAAGTGGCTCCGTCGCGACCGGTCACCGGGTCGCGGAACTCAAAATCAGCTCCTGCCACATCCTCCGGGATACAAACCACCACCGGGCCCGGCTTGCCGGAAGTCGCCACGCGAAACGCATGATCGACAATGTTGTCCAGAGATTTCGGATCGGTAATGCGCACCTGCCATTTGCTCACAGGTATGAACATCTCCATCTGATCCATCGCCTGGGAAGCGTTTCCACGGGTGCGACGATGTTCCCAGCCGCGCGCCACATCGGATATGATGCAGATCAGGGGAATAGAAGAGCAATGTGCTTCTGCCAAGGGGGAAATCAGGTTGGTAGCGCCCGGCCCAACTGTGCCATCACAGACCCCTGCCTTGCCGGTCATTCTCGCATAGGCATCAGCCGCGTAACCCGCACTGCGTTCATCACGCATCAGGACGTGTTCGATGGCGCCCTGAAACTTGCTGATACCTTCATATAGGGGCAAAGTCTGCCCTCCGGGCACACCAAATACCTTGTCCACTCCGTTTTCCAGCAGCAGTGCCGCCAGACGATCACCGACTTTCATAGATTCCCCTTGGGATTTAGTTTGCTAATTTTGCGAAAAGTGTCGAGTTATACAACAGTAACGATGAGACAGATGTTACCGCAGCTTCCAAATTAGTTCATCCACCGGCGAAATGGAAAGTGTTGATTGTTCCCCCATTTTCCAACCACCTTTACCGCTTGCGGTTCCAGCCGTGGTGGCCTGACACCACCCTGGTCTTCGTCGACTAGTGCCCCAGCAACTTTTTGAACCGCGCTTTCTGCTGGTCATCCATCTCGGAAAACACCGGCACACCCCAGTCTGACTCAGGGAAGCCTTCCAGTTCCTGTGAGCGGAGCAAACGCCATCGATTGTCCGGATTGCTTGCCAATGCCTCCCCGATACCCACAGGCCATATGGGACAGTCCTTTCGTTCGTGCTCTACCGAGCCACAAGCTCTGCAGGGCTTTGCGTCTTCATTCACCTTGAACCTGGATTCCAGCGCCCATTTACCATCACCTATACCAACTTCCTTCAGCGCTCGGCGCAGGCTAACCTGCGCTTCTCCGCGCTCTTCATGGCCAATTCGGTTGAACGGCAGGTATGAGGAGTGGGCAATCAGTGCCCACTCGACCGCGACATGGAAACCCGGCAGCGCCAGGCATTCGTCAGGAATATAAGGGCCGCCGCTGAGCTTACCCTCGTGGATCATCAAGTGGTATCCGGCAATCTCTCGACCGTCCATCAATCGCTCCGGCGTCTGCTTATACTCTTCGCTAAAACCCCACTCGAACTTGCTGAGATCGAGACTGGCATTGCTAATGAGTTTCACGCCAAGCTGCGATGCAAACTCACACCATTTGAGACAGCCGAATTCCCATTTTTCAAAGTCGTCATCCATGTCAGTTCCTCGAATTGTCTCGGGTCAAGCTCATGCCGGTTTTTAGTCCTCCACCGGTGCAGCAGCCTGCAAGGCAACAAACTCACGATACTGTCCACCGGGCCGGACCAGAAGCTCCTGATGCGTACCCTGTTCTTTGATCTTGCCGTCCTCAAGAAACACTATTTTGTCAGCGTTGGCGATAGTCGACAATCGGTGAGCGATTATGACTACCAGCTTGTCCTTGGCGGCCTCGTGTAACGCCTGGACAAGATAGGCCTCGGTCTCAGGATCCAGTGCCGAGGTGGGTTCATCCAGAATCAGCACACTGGCCGGTTTCAGCAAACCCCGGGCGATAGCAATGCGCTGCTTCTGACCTACCGAGAGCTTACTGGTCACTGTCCCCAGTAATGTCTGGTAGCCATCCGGTAACTTCGACACGAAATCGTGCGCACCGGCAATTCGAGCGACCCGTTCAACTTCCTCTGCGGAAGCGTCCGGATTACCGTAGCGAATATTGTCGATAATGGAGTCTGAGAACAATTGTGTTTCCTGAAACACATAAGACACCTGACCGCGCAGGCTACTCAGCGTAATGTCGTCAATATCAACGCCATCCACCTTGATTGTGCCCTTGGTGGGATTCTGGAAGCCGGGAATCATGTAGGCCAGGCTGGTCTTTCCGGCACCGGTTGGGCCAACCAGGGCAGTGATCTCGCCAACATTAAACGACATACTGATATCGTTGAGCGCCTGACGACCGTCCGGGTACGTTAGTTCGACATGTTCAAAGGTTATAGCCTCTGATACCTGATCCAGCGCCTGGCCGTGCCGGTCGATCTCACTGGGCAAATCCATCAGGAAAAACACGCGCCTGATACCTGGAATATCTCCCTGAATCCGAATCCACACGTAAGGAACGGCTGTTAACGCGCCAGACAACCAGGCGTAATAATACAGCAGTACGCCATAATCGCCGGGTGTCAGCACGCCCTCAATAACCCGTTGACTGATCAGGTAAAATGCAACCAGTCCAAGCAGGCCCCTTGCCATGCCGTTAGCCATGCCATAGAAAACACCAACGAGGACTTCAGCACGGAATCGTTTGAATGATTCATTGCTGTGTTTACTGAATCGCTCCCGCTCACGTTTATTGCCGCCCAGGCTCTGCACCGCCAGAACATTGCTCATACCTTCTTCGATATTGCCTGTGGTGATCGACCCTGACGCACGACTTGCCTGGCTGCGGCGACGGATCAACCGGGGAAACGGCAACATCACGATTATCTGCAATGGTAGAATACAAGCAGCCAGCCAGACCAGTTCCGGCGCCTCGCCATAGTTAAACGACATCACCGTGAGAATAACGAATGCGGTTGCGATAGCCAGAACGGGCGACATAATCGTCTGGAAAAAAACATTCTGAATGGCCGTTGTGTCATACATCACGCGATACAAACTGTCACCGATTCGCTGATCGTTCAGAAGCGGTACCGGCAGGTTCTGAATACGCTCGAATAACTGGCTGCGCAGCAGGTGGTTCAACGACTGGGTTAACCTGATCTGCAGGCGAAATTCCGCCAAGCCAATGATGCCAGCAAACTTACTGAACGCCATGTTGGCTTCATTCTCGCTCTTGGTGGCCGTATCGTGCCCATCTGCCAGCATCGCATCGGTCTGATCGTTAGCACCACCGGTTGAACCAAAGGCACCAATAGTGACAACCATGAACACACCCAGGACAAGCACCCAGAACATCATCTCCGTTGGTGGCATGCCATCAAGAAAATCCACAAATGGCGAGAAGTATCCGGGAAATGCACTTGGGTCCACCGGCTGTCGCAGGACAACGTTATCGATAACAATTTTGATCGGCCATGGCAGAATAAGCGGCGACAGCAGAGACAACCACATGAGAAAAAACTTGGTGGCAAATCGAACTGGAAAATAGCCGATAAACTTTAACGCGCGCCAGACAATCGCCACTGTCTCGCGAAAGTTCAGGTCCGTATGTGAATCCAGGCTACTGGCCTGGGCGTCCAACGCTACTTCATGGGCTTTCAGGGACAACGGCTGATCTTGATGCGATGAAGAATCACTCATGATCATCTGCTCCAACAGGCCGGGCGCCACCCTGCAACATCGCTTCCGTTTCAACAAAGCGTCGATAGAGTCCATCTGGAATTTGCATCAGTTCTGAGTGGGTACCGCGCTCTACAATGCGCCCCTGGTCCAGATACAAAATCTGGTCCGCTTTCTGAATCGTTGAAATACGGTGGGTGATCAGAAAAATGGCGCGTTTGTTACTCGCTTCATTGTCTCGATCCTCGCCCTGGCTCCATGCGGAAAGACGAGAAAGCATCTGGTGTTCGGTATTAGCATCCAGTGCCGCGGTCGGTTCATCGAGAATAAGAATCGGTGCATCTTTTACCAGGGCCCTTGCGATGGACAGGCGCTGACGCTGTCCCGTAGACAGCTTGCCGCCCCGGTCTCCAAGTACAGTGTCCAGTCCATCGGGCAGTCCCCTTATATACTCGTCTGCACAAGCGATCTCAGCCGCCCGGTAGATAGCAGCGTCATCTGCGTCAGGTACCACATAGCGGATATTGTCCCTCACGCTCATGGCGAACAGCACATTCTCCTGCAGCGCGATAGATACGTTCCAGCGCAAGCTCTCCACATCCAGCTGCCGCAGATCGTTGCCATCAATAGAAATACTACCGCTGTCCGGATCGTACAGCCGGGTCAGCAGCCCCACCAGGGTACTCTTACCAGACCCCGTTGGACCCACTATCGCATTGATGGTGCCTGGGTGTACCACCAGATTAATATCATCGAGAATGGCGCGGTCCGACTCGTAGGCGAATCCAACATGGTCGAATACCACATCCCGTGAAAAAGCAGGCATCGGGATTGCATCCGGCGCATTTTTGACGTCTGGCTCGATATCGAGAATCTCGAAGACCCTGTCCAGGCCCATCGCCATGTCCTGGGCCGAGGTCCATTGCCGCATAACACCCCTCACCTGGTTACTGGACTTGAAAAACTCCGTCTGCGCCCATTGGAACGCGGCCAGGTTCCAACGCACGAAGCTCAGTCCAACGAGGCCGATGAGTATTGCGGCAAAAGTCTCGCGGTTATCGCTGGCCCAGATAGCCATAAGAAACTCACCGCCAAGCAGGATTGCAGCGGCCATAGTGAACATGATGATACCGACAACTGCCACAAGAGATCGTACGCGGAAAGCCGCGTTGAACGCATTAACAGAGTCCTGTTCGAAACGCCGTTGTTCACGCGCTTCCATACCATTGGCTTTGATCACCTGTACTGCCCCCAGGACCTCCTGAATTCGGGAAGTGAGGTCTGCACCGGCCTGCCTCGCAACCAGAGACCGGCTTCTGACACGAGGTGAAAACCAGCTGGCATAGCCAATAGCCAGTATGGCAATGGTTACACCAAGCATACCCAGTATGGGGTCGAGGGCAGCAACAAATACGATGGTAATGGCATACTGGACTACCTGGGTGGATACGGAAATCAGCATGCTGATCACCGCCGTTACCTGTGCGCTGTCCTGGTAGATGCGATAGACCGAGTCGCCGACCCGGTGTTTACTATGGTAGCGCAGCGATAGCTGATGCCATCTTTCGACCAGTGCCAGCCGGAGGCTCTGGTTGATTTGCTGCATAATCCAAACGTTGTAGTACGGCATCGCAACCGCTAGCGGGAAGGTGATGAAACCAATCGCTACAACGAAGGTGATATAGGTCCACTGAAGATCCTGGCGCTGTACAAGATCCAGCAACTCAATACTGCCCGCTGCCAATTCCGGCAGGCCAACGAAGTTAGCCAGGAATGGAGTCAGCGGCTGGGCCTGCAGGATGGACTGATTCAGCAGGTCGACAGTAAACAGGCCGGCAACCACGCCCATCATTGTGCTCACCCATACCAGTATGTAGTAGTACACCAGGTGACAGCCGAGACGGACTCGAACCTGCAGTCGACCGTCACTCATCTGGTACTGGAACAGCCACATGCACAGACATCCAAACGTGACCAGGCCAATATGCAGGTTGTCCCGCCAGCCCGTAACCGCGAGCATCGCAAACAGGTTAGCAACAGCAGCCACCACGACGAGCAGGATCAGCGCGGTGAGGAATGAACGACCGCGCAGGAAAATCAGGCTCCAGGACAATACCACCATCGCAGCAACTGCCCAGAACAGCATATCGTGCTGCCAGCTGAGGCTTAACGGTACCCAGCCTGCCATCAGACCCGGCAATGTCAGCGCGGTCACCAGGAAAGGGACGTAATTGTAATTCCACGACGATGGGGTTTGCGTGCTCACGGTATCGCCGGCTACGCCTGATGACGTACGCCAGTATCCAAGCACCATGGGAATGAGGTAGGGCCAGGTCCTGATGAAGATTTTCAGAACATCACCGATGCCGCGCGCATTACTTTCAGCCGCTTGCTGCCGCAATAACTGTTGCTCTGGTATCTGCGACTTACCTTCGCCCCAGATGGGGAGCGCACGGGCTCTGCTGTCCTGGATCACTGGACGACCTTTGATTAAAAACGCTACCCGATTAAAGCATGAGATGAGACAAAATAGGTCTGGCAGTGCCTTGAAGTTCACCCATTTGCATCCGGTGGCAGCAGCTGCCATTACTACATTTCATCTTATACTCTCCTCGTTCCGGTTGAAGCAGTTTCATTCGGCAGAAGGTGTATACCAAATCGGTGAGGTATAGGCTCTCTCCTGAGTGATCATCGGGACTTCCTCCGGGAGATCGCTGAGGCCAAAGTATTTCGCGTCGTAGGCTGTCCAGCGAGGCGTTGGTATTTCCAGGACACGCACATAGTAGAAGGCCAGTTCCCGCGGGTCGAAATCCGGGTCGGTCCACACCACGCTCAGTACCGGATCACCGATGCTGTTCGTGTATGAGGCGTCCTTGACGTCCACCGTGGAGCCCACTGCGCTGGCTTTGCCGTCACTGCCAGCAGTACGACCAGCGGCCAATGCGATGTCATAGACCTTCTCGTGTAGCATTCCGTCACTCGTGCGCCAGCCCTTGATG